>Ga0099824_1005358_pt1 | contig 18094 bp, 9 predicted proteins | sample SiratrowhiteBW_FD_76837 | JGI IMG/M metagenome (GOLD analysis project Ga0099824, IMG submission 76837) | Root nodule microbial communities of legume samples collected from California, USA - Siratro white BW | ecosystem: Host-associated > Plants > Roots > Nodule | place: USA: California... | reverse complement strand
TTTATTATTATATATAAAATATATATAATATATATGTATACATTTGTATATAATATAAATAAAATTTTATATATATATATATATATATATATATATATATATATATATATATAACTATTCAATTAATCTAATATCAGGTTTTACAAAAACAATATAAATTTTCAAAAAGAAATATAAGCACTAACATGTAAAACATCTCAAAAGTATGTTTAGAATTATTATTACATCTACAACATTGTTTGTTCTCGTAATAAATATTATTTTATTAGAAAAATAAACTAAAAAAGCATATAAAGAAATAAGTTAACCAATTTCGATCAATCTTAAATCAACACACATTATTTATCGTAAACCATCTCATAAAATTAATACATTAGTAATTTACATTCAATATAGATACTTATTTTCAATTTAGGAAAAACGAATAACACTACAAATTCGCCAGGCACATGCCTGAATCATCAATTGCATCTCTGATGAGATTAAAATAATTTCACATTTGAAATATTTGTATTAAATATATTCTATTAAAGATTAATATTGGACTTATTTTAAACTCTTTTCGTATAATGACTTCTATAACATCCCATATTTTTTATATAATAGTAACTATATTTTACATAAATTTTATAAGAGACCTAAATATAAATATTCATACATTTATTATAAAATAAAATTTTTCAAAGAGTATTTTGATATAATTTTAAAATAAAATAAAGTTTCTCTCTACCATTTCCTTTTGGAGTCACACCTGTCAAATTCTCTGCTCACGTGTAACATCACAGATTCAAAAACAAAACAAACATCACACAAAAAGAAAAGGTAAGCTACAGAATTTAAAAAATATATTTTCATAAATTAAATTTCTATATCAACCAAACAACAACAAATCAAGTTTTTATGATTCATCTCATACATCACATTATCATTAACACACATCACACTCATATGACACCCATATGATCTGGTCTAACTGGCTTGTAGCGTAGTCATATAAACATTTCAATCCATATGATATGATCTAACTAGTTCTTCTTTACACCGTAGCGCAGTCATATAAACTTAATCCATATGATCCGGTCTAACTAGTTCTTTTTCATTCCGTAGCGCAGCCATATGAACCCTTTAACCCACATGATCTAGTCTGACCGATTCTTTTTTCACATCGTAGCGCATTCATATGAATCTATTAATCCGTATGATCGGGTCCAATCGATTCTTTTTCACACCGTGACGCAGTCATATGAACCTCCTTCAACTCTCACCACCCAATCATCTTCATTTAGGATTCCACTGACTAGTAGAGTTAGGATACAATCTGAAAACAATATGTCTCAATTACACACCACATCATTCACAAACATTGATACTACATTATACAATACATAAACACTCATACAATTTCATCCAAATTCATCTAATTCATACTTAATAAAATAAGTAATTACAATATCTATAAAAAAATATGCAATTAGGATTTCTTACCTGAATTCATAAATATATCTCACACATCATGCATAGCATTCACTATTTCAAAATAAATTAACATTTATAAAACACATACAACTAGCTTCCCTTACTAAAATATCATCATTCTAGATAAACTTATATTTCAAAGGAGACAAACATTTATAAAGAAACATGCAACTAGCTTCACTTACCTCTATAAAGTAGAGATAATCAAAGGAGTTCCAAAAACCTAAAATCACGGGCAACCTAACTTTGTCCAAGAATTTGATTTGAAACTCTTGGTCTACTCAACGCTAGGAACCTAAGGTGACCTCTGATAATTTGATAAGGAAGGAATGTGAAATTTTAGAGATAAGGCAAAGAAAAGGGAAAAAGGAAAATAACAACTTTTTTAGAGAGAGAGTTGTTAGTTTTTATAAACAGAATGTCTTCTTAGAAATAATTGGTGGTTGTTATAAAAATAAAAACTAAATAACTATTTTTTATTTACTTAAATAACTTTTCTGTTAAACAAATATCCAAGTGTTATCTTATTTTTCTCTAAAACTAAATTATAGGTTTGTTTTTATTCTGAAACTATTTTATAGGGTATTACAACCTCAATCTCATAAGTCAAGATAATTATTTGCACAAAAATCTTATGAAGGTGATACATATGAGAATGAGGAAGAACTTGTTGAAGAAAGAGAAGAAAAGACATGAAGGTTAAATAAAAGAAACATGACAAATGAAGATCTAGATGACGAAATAAAGAGTATTCAAGCTTTTGAAGGAAGAAATTAGAGGAATAAATGTTTATAAATTGTAGAAATTAGAAAGAACTTGAGAGAAGTGCAAACTTGAGAGTATGAACTTGATAGAATTGGTTTTAAATTAAAAGTGTTTTCTGGAAGGCTTTTGTTAGCATATGCACCTCACATGGGCTACTTAAGTCATCTTTGACTCTTTGAGTTTCAAGACACATTTATAGTATCTAGACTCTTAGAAGCACATGCAAATGTCACAAGATCTAAAAATGCCATCTTTAAACCCAAACAACTTCACCTAGCCACCAAATTTTCTTTATCTGACCAATTTGAACCTTTTTGTCATTGTCAGGCTATGAAACATTCTGAGTGGAGGTAAGCAATGTTAGAAGAATTCAATGCATTACTTGTTAATGATACATGGTCTCTTGTCCCTAAGCAATCACACTTCAACATTATTGGTAATAAATGGGTTTTTCGTCCAAAGCGAAATCCCAATGACTCTATAGCTCGATATAAAACTCGTCTTGTTGCCAAAGAGTTTCATCAACATCCTGGTATTAACTATACTAAAACCTATAGTCCAGTCATTAACCTCAGATTATCAAGTTGGTTCTTTGCATTGTTGTATGAAAATCTGCATAAAAGTGAAAGACAAAACATAAACAAAAACATGGGGGACCAAACCAAATAAAAGAAGAAAGAACATTAAACCAAATAAAATCTAATCTATTATTAATCCCAAAGTTAGCAAGATATCACACAATAATTGCCTTCGCAAAAGATGTGAGACACTGAAAGTCCATAGCTCAACAACCTTCCACGCATTTTATCCATCTTCCTCTAATAACCTAGGAAACAAACTAAGGACAAGAGAAGGTGTAACAAATCAAAGTGTAATCACATTCCGACTACGAACATCTATAATCATGAATCATAACATTCTCTATAGCCAAGATAATAGTCATAAACTTTGAGTAAAAAAAAATCTTAAAGAGAAACCTCCTATGTAATTCCCCTTGACTCCCTTTAAAATACCACCATAAGTATCATATCCAAGACATCCTCTAGTAGTACCAACATTGTTGATTTTAACTCACCCAACAAGATGCATCCTCCAAATGCCTAGATAGGACTAATGTCTTTTCAAGATCTCGTTTAAATATAAGAAAATTTAAAATAGCAAAGTGAGTAATGCCATTATTTATCTTTTCTAATTATCTTTTTCTTATAAGAATTACATCACATTTTTATGTGTCTTTGAATAGTGAGTAAAGTCATATCAAAATTAAAACTCTATCAAAATTTTACATGATTTCACACCCTCTATAACATATAAATAATATATGTTAAAGTTGTTAAAGGAATTTCTTTCACTAGAGGATTACCTACAACATTAAAAACTTCATGATATCATTATCAAAGGAAAAAGTTGAACCTAGAAACGCCTGTCGAAACCAAAAACATACTTTAACTGTCATATTATACAAAAAAAATGAATATTACTCTCCTCATATTATTTTCAAAGGATGACATGGAGTACATATTGATTCCTCTAAACTGGACCTCTTTATCTGAGGGGATTTTCTTATGTAACAACTTCAAAAGAACAAGGTTTTGGTAGGTAGAATAGAACTTAGCCAAATCAGACTACCCAAAGTAAAAGAGTTATGAGGAACTTAAAAAAGTTCCTAACCAATTTCTGACTTAAAACACCAAATCATCCAAGGTCCAATTTGGAACATAAGGAAAATCATTGAGAACTAAATTTCAAATATTGTCGAAGGTTAAAAATTTTGCAAAGAGAAAGGTAGACTCCACATATTACCCCTTTCATGCATGAATAACTTTATAATTAAGTTGACTATGCTTTATTGGAACACCATCTGCCGTTCTAGAAATTAAAATGTTCATCACTTCCAATCGTCTAATGAGTATTATCAAGAACCAACGCATACCATTCAATGATACCATGCCAAATTGAAAAAGGCTTATAAATGACAAGCTTATTTTATTTGTTCTTCAAAAATCTTGATCTCATTAGAACAACACAAGGTCTATGGCTATAAGAAAAATCTCTAGCAAGACGAAACATGAAGAATTTATTTTTATCATGAACATAGAGAACTTGCAACCTCCTTCCTAATTGCTCAAGAACATATAACTCCATTGAATGATAATCAAATGTCAACTTATTAATGTCACTATCCAAATGTTCTAATCCAATTATCAACATCATTAAGAAGATTAACAGACCATTTGTAAATTTGGAAGTCATAGTTAAGAGTACAACATTTTTAATTAAACAAAAAGAAAGGGAGAAAATGAATCTCCCTATCTAACACCTCTATTGCAATTAAAGAAATCCACTAGCTTTCCATTAACCTGTATAGATAGGAAGATAGACTTGAGAACGAAAAGAATCTAGGAATAAAAAAGTCTAATGAAAGCCAAATTGCTTAAAAAGATCAATTAAGAAATCCTAATTAATAATGTCAAGAGATTTCTCGGTATTAATTATAATGGAAACATTTCCCACTCATTTTCTTGTATAACATATTAATGCCTTCAGAAATTATACAAGTACAATTTTTAATATTTTTAAATTTGACAAATCCATTCCAATTAAGTAAAATAATCATGCTTATTATAAAAACAAGCCTATTAGTAGGAATTTTAGTGATGATTTTTGAACTGGAAATTAGTAACAATAATAACTTTAAAGTCTTTCATGGATTCCACTCCAGTAATATTAGAAATAAGGAAAATAACATTAACATTCATCTTAGGAAGAATCTAATATTCTAATTATTGATAAAGAACTTTTTATGACACTATAAACATCAAGACTGTATTATAGATCGATACGAATAAGGGAAGTCGTTCTCAAGCCATTATGAGTAGAGAAGATAAATCAACCGAGCTCGCTCAAGAAATAAAATCCAAAGTATGATTAATAAGACTAAACACAAACTTAAGCCACAGATGAAGCTTACCATGATGGGCCTACCATTGGGCCTGAAACAGTGACTGGCCCAAGACCATTCATATAAATAAGAAAACATCCCTTATAGGTATGAGTATTGTACCTTTAACCTCTCATCTTTGACGAAAAATTGACTTGATCTTCGAAGTGCCTTTACAGGTACCCTCCCCTTCGAGTCGAGAAGGAAGAGACACTAGACTTTGAAAAATATACTAAACCTTGAATACTAACTGAATACTCATAGTCGGTTCTACAAATATTCCTCTTATCTAAGTACTTATGCTCCTTCACCTCACCTTTCTTTCTTTACTTGGAACAAATACCAACAATGTTCAAAAAGTATGATAAAACCACCCATAAAAACTATCAACATTACTACCATTGAAATAAAAAATAACTTTCCAAATCTCTTCACTAGAAGGACAATGTATGAGCTGCTTATTATCATCAATAGAAATTAAAGTAGGAATATAATATGTGATTAATTGTCTCATAGCATCTGGAAAAGTAAGAGTTATGTTTAGTAACATAAATATCCTAATAGTATCTCAAAACATAATCTTCAATTAACTTGGGATCTTCGAAAATAGAATCCCCTTCAATTAATATTTGTATTGCATTAACATTATTAGTTTCTTAATAATAACACGAAATAAAAAAAAATATTTCTATCACCGTTTACAAACAAATTCATTCTAGTTATCTCCTTCCAAAACAAAGCTTGAGTGTCTAAAGCAGTATTGAGATTCCCAATAGCTTATTTTTCCTCACTCAGGAAAATCATGTTATTTGATGCCTGCTGCAACAATCTAGATTTGAATAGCATTTGTTTCTTAGCCACAACAATGTGAATGTTACCAAAAATACTCTTGTTCCAATCTTTAAGAACGTATTTCAATCTTTGTAGTTTTTTTTGTTTTTTTTGTAAAACCAACATAACACAACCAATTACAGTAGTTGTCCAAGAATTGTGAATTACAGATTTACACTTAGGACGCTCAAACCACATCTTAAAAAAAACCTTGAAAGAGGGATACCTATGTGGAGTAGAATCATAAACAAAAGAAACCAATAAAGGATGGTGATCAGAAACTTGGTATCTGTAGCTGGTTTTCCGATTAAGACAACGAAAGTTACACAAAACTCTCTCAAAACTTCCTCTGAACACGTTTGCAGCTAAGCCTTCCATTACTCCAAGTAAGAAATGAACCAGAGGGTTAAAGATCAATAAGCTCATTAGAGTTTATCCAATCATGGAAATCAAAGCATGACAGTTTCTTAGGAGCATGTCCTCCTTTGGTCTCAATAGAGGAAAGGACAATGTTACAATCACAAAATAAACACCAAGGGTCCTATTGCATATTGGACATATCTGACTAAAGAGTTCTACTAGTAATGTAGGATGTTGAACTGTAAATACTAACAACATTCAAATTTTTTCCTACAAGAAAACAGTTGCAAAAATGTCTTTCAAAGAGATGTGAGTAATGTTGATATGTAAGTAATAGTCGTAAGTTCAATCATAATTTTAATCGATCAATCATAAACATTCCATAGAACTTTAGAATATATGATTCTCATATAATATAAGATAATAAGAGACTTATCAATTCATGAGAGACTCAATCAAAAGAACTTCAATCTCCTTTCACCAATCTATCTCTTGATAAGTGCCAATTTTGAGTATTTGTTTATACATGAGAAAGCTTGAGTACTTGTGGGTTTAAGTGTTCTTTAAGATAGTAATTATCCCAATTTGAGAGTTTTTGGATCTAAATTTAGATTTTGAGTCCTGAGTTAAAGAAAATCATTTGATCTCAATTATTGTGAAATTTTTAGGTATGAAAAAATGAAGAAAATAAGAGATTGGAAGATTCATGAAGAAAAGAAATAAAAAGTTTAAAATAAAAAAATGCTCAAGCGAAAAGTCACTTAACCTAGGCCCAAAAACGGGTTTCAAAAGGCGATTTTAGGTTTTCTGATCGGAACCTAAGGAAACGAGATCAGCCGTCAAGTACGAAAGCAATTCATCAATTCTTCTTCTTCTCTAGCAATCTTCCTTTCCTTGGATTGTAATGGCTACCATGAGTAGCTAATTCTTCATCTTTGGGATTGAACTCATTTGTATTTTGGTTATTTTTATATATAATATTCAGTTTCTACTCAATTGGTACTTTCGTCTTGTGCTTAATGTTAGATTTTATCTGATCAATAGAGTATTGATTTTGACTCTTGAATTTAACTAGGAAGTACTTTTAAGTTTCTGACAAGATGAAAATACTTAATATATTGGAATACTAGGAATAGGTTTCAATGTATTGATTGCATATAACATTTGTTCTTAATGCTAGGTAATTTACTAAATAGTTGAGGGATATTAGGAAATTTTCTTATGAATTTCATGTCAGAGGAATCAGTGTGAATGATTTTTATATGTGCATCAATAGTGAGTAGTTACGGATATTGTATGTTCTTACCAAACCTAAAATATGAATGAGGGAGATAGATGAAGTTCAATTCCAGAGTTTCTCTAGATCTTTTAAACCACTTTTGATACTCGTTAATTTATTTTATAATTGTTTTTTTATGTTCGTATATTATTTAAACCAAATCATTATCAAATCATCCTTAAATTTTATTTGCTTAGTGAGTAATGAAAATTGAGATTTGTAAGAAAAATTGTTCTTTGTGGGATTGACATTCGTACTTTAAAAATCTATATTACTTTTGACTCGGTACACTTGCCGAAATAGGTCAACATCTCTTTCAGTCACTTTTTTTTCTCACACACTTTCTTGATGATCAATTGTGGATAACCCTCACACTACAAAGAGAACCCTAATTTCTTGTTGTAACCAACGTCCATCAAGTTGATTACCATCAACTATTTATAAAGTAAATAACATCTCATAATTACTAGTAGGTCCTTATATTTTATTAAATCAGATCCAAATTTATAATTATATTTCACTTAAATCATATTAATAAAATATATTTATTTATTTTTTTACCATAGCTACTAAGACATCATAAGCTAAGAGCCAAATTATTTCTGTCATTAGCAACAAAACTTGAAATATAAAGATTGAAAGAAAGGAGTTATTTTTAAACGTAGTTATGTCATTCTACATTTCCAAACTAGCTTAGGAACTAATTTTACTAAACACTCTTAAGTCAATAAACTTGTTTATCACTTTGAACCTTAAAAGTTAGGAGTTAATCAACTAACGACTAGTTTTATCATTTAGAAGATAGTTTGTGAACTACTAGCTAGTTTTGTCAAATAAACCTTTAATAGAACTAGTTGAAAAATTAGTTGATAAGTATAAAATGGCATTAAAAGACAAAAGTTTTATTATATAGATAAAATTTGTATTTTCTAAAAAAAATATTATTATCTTTTAATTATTTAAAAATAATTATTTTTGTATTAAACTTTTTAGTCCTTTTATTTATTTTTTAAAAATCTGTATATTTTTTTAGTTTGTACAGGTCATTGTATTTAAACTTGTTGATTTAATAAATATTAATTAAATTTATTTTTTGAAAATTATTTTTTTATTTCTCAATTTAAATTACTATTATTAAGTTTTTCTACAATTTTTATTTTGTGCTATGTTTACATATTGTCGTGTAATAAGACATAGAAGAGGTAGTAATGAAAAAGAAAAGATATAATTTATAAACTAACTAAAATATTTTTAGCTATAAATTAAAAGTGTTTAAAATAAAATATTTTGATGTCTTTTATTAAATCTCTTTAAATTAATGAAAATAGCTTATAACTTGCAAGTGTCTTGTCATCTTTATTTCTCTTACTCTTCTACTTTTTTTCTTTTTTTTATTTCTCTCTTTTTTTCTTAAATCTTTTCTCTACCTTTTTTTTTAACTTTCTTCCTCCATACCTTATCTTTCTGAATATAATAATACTTTGTGATAGTTGGGGAGTCAATAATCATCTCTATATCTAGTCAGATTTTTAAATAAAATATATAAGTTCATGTGTTATCTAAAATATGTTATCTTCTTTTTCCTATCATATGTTATCAATCTTAATAGGATCTGTTGAGAAGAGTAATCCTCTTAATTTGATTAAGTTTATACTAATGTATGGATACCTTACTTTAGGTCTCTAGTTTTTGAGTGGTTCTCTTACTTGAACCGAGATTTTTTTTGGAATAATAAATTTCAAGTAAGGAAAGTTATTTATGTTTTTTATAGAACCTGATGATAGTTGATCTAGATAGAAAGTTAATCTAGTAATTGGATTACGCATGAAGTATAAAGTTTATTAATTTAAGTTTTGATTATAGTTTTGGTGAGTTTATGAGTTTGAATGATTAAGATTAAATTGTAATGATTGAAGGACAATTTTTTGAATAAATCATTGTTTGCATTAATCATTTTGAACTATTTAGAAGTTTTACTATTGGAATTATTTTAAAAGATCTTTGAAAATGTATTTGATTCTATTGTTGAGGTTGATTTTATGATATTTTTGCTCAAGTGGGTCAATTCTCACTCAAGCAAAAATAGCTCTGCAACTTAACTTTGATTTCAACCTTATTTTCGTTCAAGCAAAAACAACCTTGAAAATCAACCATCTTTGCCAAATTTTCGCTCAAGTTAAAATATTCTCACTTAAGCTAAAAAGATTATTTTTTTTTCTTTTTTTCTTGTCTCTTCGATGAATTGAATTGTATATGAATATTTATTTTAAATGTAAAATGAATATTAAGTTGTATATTTAATTGATTCTGTGTTGTTATGTACTTTATATGAAAATAGTTGTTATGATTGATAAGAATTTTATGTATTGTTGTCACATATATGAGATGATATATGAGTTATTTGTGTATTAAATATTGATTTTAGTGTTGTAAGAGACCATTTTGCTTCACTGATTATATAAGTTATATAGATTAAGATATCATATAATGAGAAGTTGAGAGGGTAGTTCATACACACTGTAACAACACAACTTGAGTTGTAATGAACTTATCCCGATCCATTCTCTTATGTTTACTTATAAATCCAAGTTTTGTGTATTTAATCATATATTACTCTCTGGTACGACATACTTAATATGAGTCTTTTGAAATACATGAATTGATATTCCCCTTGTCATATCCTTAATATATAAATCTATGTGTGGTCTATATTATTATTGTACATTGATATTTAAAAGATATTGAATGATTATTATATATTGGTTAAAATGTCTTTTCTTATATAGTTTTCTTAAGTTGAAAATTTATTTCAATGACTGTTTTTCTATGTCTTATTTGTATTGTGAACTGCAATATAGATATAAGTTTAATAACATCATCTCAAAATATATATATATATATATATATATATATATATATATAATATAATATGTTTAAGTTTATATTTTAAATTATTATAAACTTTGTACACCTTCTATGAAGACTTTTTAAATTTTGGGATGTTACATGAATTAATTAAATAAACTAATAGTTAATATTACTAAACACACTCTTATACCACTTTTATGTTATATATATATATATATATATATATAGTAAAAACAATAATAAATATATCATTTACTCAATTAATTTATTATAATAAATTTATTATCTTAACATATGCATCACTTACTTTTTTATGTGAAATTATAAATGTATATAATGTAACTATCAATCTATATATATATGTAATGATCAGTGGTTGTTAAATTATATTCGAAACATTTAATAGTTTAAACATGTGAAATTTAAAATATAAACATATAAAAAGTAAGGCTATAGGAGGTTAGACTAAACTAGTAGGAAAAAAAAAAAAACAAAGCAAACCCACAAATCAATTTACAAGTATTATGAAAAAGTAAATGAATAAAACTGAAGAAAACTAATAAATACTAAAGAAGAGATTTATCCTTTTTAAAAAAATAACAAAAGAATAAAAATCAAAATTAAGATGCATAAATTTTTCCATATTTTTTTTAGTGTCTATTCTAACATGTTTTTTAATAACCTTGAAAACATAATTCTTTAGTCTTTCAAGGTTTCTAGAAGTCTAAACACATATTTCAATTTATTTGAATCACTAGGATCACTCAATGGACCCAATACTTTGAAGTCAACTAACACTCCTCTTCAAACTTAGAAAAAAGAGTCTGATTAACCTATACCCTTTTAGCATCAAATTGCAGTCTTACAGTACATGAACTAATACTAATTAAGTAAAAATCAAAAAGACTAAATGAAATGTCTAAACTTCCAAATAACTAACCACCTTGATATTAAATTTAACCCCATAAAATCAATATAGTAATAAAAACCTTATCTTACCTTATTTACCAATATTAATTTTAGACTTTATAATGATTGAAGTTTATTCATGTCAAATTCTATGAAAATATTTAAAATAAACTATTTTAGAATTGATATTAATGAAATTAAATTGTATTAAATGTTTTTTTAATTAGTAGGACATTAATTATTTTTATTTATGAGTCTAAATTAAATATACATTTAAATATGTCAACGAATAAACGATGTACATTAAAAATGATAAAATATAAATTTAAATATATCATATTTAAATATCAATAAATTATAACACTATTTAATAATGAAATAATTTATATTCCATTCTTAATTATCAATAATTGTTATGACTATTAAATAATAATAATAGAATATACATTAAAATAGCAATAGATGCTAAACTTAAATACTAAAAAATCCGATGGATTTAAAATACACATTTTAATTTATTTAATTATATTACTCCTAAAACATTTTTTTCCATTTAAAGATAAATGTTTTTATCCACTCATTCTTTTCACGATATCACGTTCTAAAGAAAGATATTTAAAAAATATTTTTAACTTGAGAATAATCTAGTTAAATAATTTTAACTAAATTTTTAATTAATATAAAATGAAATATTTTTGTTCATATAGAAAAGAGACATCTATGTGTGATATGTAAGGATCAATTAATGCTGTATAAGTTTAATGATTAATCTAAATACAATACGCCTATAAATGATGTAAGATGAACTTATTTATTATTTAATTAATAGCAATAAATACTAAAATATTTATAATAGTAATTATTAGTTTAATTAATGTAATTAATGCTAATAATTAATAATGATATAAATACATTAAATATATATTTAAATACCTAACATTAATCATCAATAAATACTATATAAGTTTCTTTTAACATTAATTAATACTAGAATTACTTTAACTGTGAAGGCCTCACCCACACCAGAACTGCCCCAGTGGCCTACACAATACACACTCAAGTTTTTGTTTTTTTTTTAAAGCCGTAAAAAGTGCAAAAAAAAAAAAAAACAAGGTATCCGGTGTGAAACGGATCCGATGGGCTTTTATCAAATCCAGTTAATTGAATCCGATTGTTTCCGATTCAAATCCGGGTTATAAAAAGCCTGTGTTGTGTTTCTCTGTTCCACTATTACTACACTGCTTCTATTTTTATGTGTGTTGTGTTGTGTTTTGTTGCACACACTCCACACAGAAACATAAACAGAAGAGAGAGAGAGAAAAAAAGGGTCAAATAGTTTACTAGTTTTTCTTTCCCTCCATTCTTTTCAACTCTGCAACACTGCCTTCAGACATGGACGCAGGTTACAATCCTCGTACGGTAGAAGAGGTCTTTAGGGATTTCAAAGGTCGCAGAGCTGCGCTGATTAAGGCTCTCACCACTGGTTCTTACTTCTTATCCTTTTCCATTCCAATTACTTCTTTTTCTTTGCTTTAAGAGAATCAAAATGGAAAAAAAATTGACTTTTTTTTCTTCCCTGATGTTTTTCTTGTCCACTTTTATGTGGGTATTGCAGATGTTGAAGAGTTCTACCAGCAGTGTGATCCCGGTAACATTTTTTCCTTAAAAAAACTGTTCTTTTTGTTGTTTTGTTTTGGTCTGTGTTTATGATGCTTCTTCTCCTTTCTGGACCGTTGAATTGGGTTGATTTCTGAAGTGGGAAGTGAAGATTATTTTGAGTTTGGGTTTTGTTGGTTTCAGTTTTGAAGAGAAATTTGAATTTTGGTGGGTATGAAACTATGTTTGGATTAAATTTTGGGAAGTACTTTTGCGAATTGAAATGCACAATAACGAATTCCAGTGCAGCACACGACCAAGGGGAAAAATGTTGCTTTCGGAGTAAAAGTATTTTTGCGTTTTCCCACCTTCAATCCTAACATGCACTGGGGATGGGATTTTCGAAGTTAAATTTTGAAAATATGGAAAAGCGTGTATACCTAATTTGCTTGCTTTAACAATTTTGTAATGGCTACTAATTGAAGTTTATATTTTTCTTATCTAGTATACACGGTGCTCTATTTTGTAGGCAATGGGGTCATTAGAGGATTTCTATTTCTGTTTCTTTCTAGTTGTTATGTAGCTTTAATGTGGCATGGATTGAAGTAGCCATATGCTACCATAAATGGGAAGAAACTCAATTGCTAAATTTTCAATTGGTAGCTTTCAAATTTAGCGTGCATCATTATGTTTCATTGTACATGGGCCCATAAAATTTGTTTGGCTAACAGGGCTATACTTGCGCCAGTTAAAATATGGTGAAATGGGTTCATTTTGACATCCTTCCTTTCATATGAATTTTATTTTGCGGGTCACAAAATGAAGCTAAATTTTATCTTCATTTAGATTCTTTCCGAACCGTTTGTCCTAATCCTTACCCTTTTGAGAAGTATGAATATGACATGGCTTTGCATGAGTGCGTATGTGTTTGGTATTGCTTGATATATTTTTTGTTTAATGTTAATGTGCTTCAGACTCACCTTTTGTAAACTATGATTTTTGGGTTAAAGGGGTGTGCAGATAGCCATTAGGTTGGTGTTTAATAGACTACTGTCAAGACATATTATGCAGATCTCTTAGGTATATTTGGGAGATGGAAGGGCAGGTAATTGAAAACAAAAATGATGAGGAGGTATACGAGTATTTTTGGATGTTTAATACAAATAATTGAAGACTTTGGGCTTGTGGATTATGTGAGACTGTCTTATTTCCCTCATTATAAAGGAAAAATCTCAAATTCAGAATTGGAATAAATTCAGTAATTAAAACTTAAGCTATATGAAGAACTTCCCATAGGTACATTTTCATTCATGATACTGCTTTTAGTCTTTGAGGTTATCTATTTTGCTTGGAAAGTTTCAGACATCTGTTAAATTTCATTTTTCTGTCTATCCAATGTAATTAATGCCTAATATGAATCTTATCTTTTGGGGTATTTGATAATGTGTGATTGATATAAGCTGTTTCAACAGGCTACCAGAATACCATTACTCAATTGCTGATTATAGTGTTGTTCTTATTGCATTTAAAAGTTCTTAGTTTTGTTGAAACGGAGACTTTAAATGTGAACTTATATGAGCTCTGTGGTACAGAGAAGGAAAATCTTTGCCTTTATGGATTTCCTAGTGAGCAGTGGGAAGTCAACCTGCCAGCTGAGGAGGTGCCTCCAGAGCTTCCAGAGCCAGCATTAGGCATCAACTTTGCAAGAGATGGGATGCAGGATAAGGACTGGCTGTCTTTGGTTGCTGTACACAGCGATGCTTGGTTACTTGCTGTGGCTTTTTATTTTGGTGCTAGGTTTGGATTTGACAAGGCTGATAGGTACGTACTTTTCTTTCTCTTCAATATATATGGGTTTTGCTGATTTGATTTGGATCATTGGATGTTATTTTCACATTATTCTAAATTTTAAACTCAAGGATCTTGAACCTATTCTTTGAATATGATTCTTTTTCTGTTTTGTTTGCGTGTAAGTTAACAAGAGTATTAAATCAAGGTAAAGAAAGAAGTGATTAGACACAAAAGAGGTGCATGCATAAACAATAAAGATAAGTGTAGTAGGAAGTATCAGATTTTCTAGTACTGAATGTCCTTCATTTTCTCTTGTAATGTTGTCTACCTCGACAGTCACTACTGGTTATCAGTATGGTGTTCTTTGGTTGATTTGAGGAAAAAATAACTGAGTTGAAAGTAGGGATGCGTTGAATTGTTAATGGGATTTTTGTTGGTGTCTTTATTACTCTAGTTTGGAATCCATGTTATGCACAAGTTATTTTTGGTTGTTATTTGTGAAACTCTGAAATATTTTGTAAGATGTTTATTACCTTTCAATAGGCTCTATGGTTTTTCACTATCTGATTCGAACAAAAATCAGATGGAAGGATACTGGAGAGGGTTTGAATATCATATACCCTCACCACCCATGTGTTTCCATGAGAGACGTTGGAAGTTCAATTTTTTGTGTTACTTGTGCTAATAATTGCTAGATTTTAACATATGGATATGATAGTCTAAAAGTATTAGTTATGAGGGGTAGAACATGAGAGTGTTTTAAGTCCCCATTCAGTCTGTTGAATTGTTTTCTGTTTCCGAATAATTTTTTCCGTTTAGTAGAAAAGCTTTTTCCCATGACCTAGATACTCATCTAATGCTGCACAGTTCAAGTTTTAAGATGTATTAATCAGAGAATCTTTTGCTTTTAAGAAGAGCAAACTTTTCTATACCTGCTTGAATTCATTCCTTAGCAGTTCTAATTATATGTGATGTTGACGGTTGTTTTTATCACCCCTAGTTTGTCAACAGTGTTTCAGTTTGCATTCTTTTGTGGCTTGTTTATAATTTTTCCTATCTAAGTTGTAATTAATTGAGAAGTTGGCATCTTTCAGTAATATTTATCTTTCACCTTCATGCAGGAAGCGACTATTTAACATGATCAATGATCTTCCAACTATATTTGAGGTTGTTACTGGGATGTCCAAGAAACAAGGAAAGGAGAAGTCATCAGTTTCAAATCACAGCAGTAACAAATCAAAATCAAACACTAAGGTATGAGTTTGAAAATCAAGCTGGTTTTACATGCAGTAGCATAGCATGAGAAGTATCATATAGCTTTTAGCAATGAAGCTAATTCCTAACTTTTGTACGTGTCTGATACTGATTATTACTTAGCAATACTCTTCTATCAAAATTTCTCTTGGAAAACTAAAAGGGTAAATCATATTTTGGTTTTTTACTACATTTAATGTTTTAAACCTCATCTATGTTGGCAAGGGTTCTCAATTCAGGGAAAGGGGGATGAACTATTTGAATAATTGTCCATTAAGAAGTAGTGTGGTATGTTGTCTTTTAGATGCTATCATTAGAACTAGGAGTGAAAAAGTATTCTGGGAGCCAGATAAGTCTTCTACTATTTTTAATGTGATCTTGTATTTGACTTCTATTCTTCCTCTGATCTTTTGGGTTGACAAATGCAGCGAGGTTCTGAATCAAAGAATGCAAAAGCAATGCAATCAAAGGACGAGGATGACGAGGGTGTGGCTTTGGAAGCTGAAGATGAAGAGGAACATGAAGAGACTTTATGTGGGGCATGTGGAGAGAGCTATACTTCTGATGAGTTCTGGATTTGCTGTGACATCTGTGAGAAATGGTTCCATGGGAAGTGTGTGAAGATTACCCCTGCAAGGGCTGAGCACATCAAGCAGTACAAATGTCCATCCTGCAGCAACAAGAGAGCTAGACCTTGACCATGTGGCTAGGATGGTTGTGACTATAATCTTGGCAATTTTATGACTACTAATTTGTTTAGTAGGTCAAGTTTATTAGTCTTGCTGTGAATTTAAGGTATATTGTTCCAGATGGTTACATTAGGTATATGAGCTGCTGTTTATTTATCTACCATTAGGATAGTTATTTCATAAGCAGACTTTTATATTTTGTTAAGTACTTTCTTAATTTTAATGTAGTTGTAACTGTGTTGTGTCCATAGCTTGCTGAAGTTCGTACTCATTCCTTGTCATGGGAATCTCTTTTCATTTTTTTTTTTTAACATAACTTATTTTCAAATTCAAGTTCATTTTCTAAACATGGGTCAAAACATTGAATGAGTGACCTCCCAGCTTTGTTAAATAGAGCACATGGGTCAAAACATTGAAAAAATTTGGAACACTTGAAAAGTTTTATAAATATAGTGTTTGAATTAGTTTACTTATAGCCAAAATAATTTGCAGTAATTCTTAGGAGGATTTCGGAGAAGTTTTCTTTTGTTATTGACCGAATAATGTGCATATTTTTTAGTGATTAAAATGCATTGTGTTTTAACTTTCAAAGCAATAGCAAAATACACATTATATTTGGAAAACATTGGATTTACTTAACTTTGATTTTTTTAAATAAAATGTTTTTTTTTCTAATAAAACCTTTATATTTTTTTAATCAGTTCTTCATGGATACATATTAAAATAAAACTTATTCATTTCAATATCATAGATTTGACTCCTCACTTTGAAACTAAGATTTTAACTTCAGGTGTTTGAATTCATGTTATCCTTGTATGATTCAACGCTTTTGTGAGGTGGCCCCATAATCCTTAGATTAAAGGTCTTAACATTTATGTCATCATTGGCTAATACATCGCTTTAGCAATTTTTAGCCTAAATTGTTTAACATCATTATGAATGATGTTTGTTCCTCGTCATTGTGAAAAACATTGTCATTTTCTTTAGTGAAAAGAAAAAAACGTTGGTGTTTGGTTATACCTTAGGTAATCCATAAAGGATAACCAGTTGTACCTAAAAGAATTATTTGTTAACGGAGAAAAGAAAGGGGTCAAGTGAAGCATGTTTTATTAAGTTTATATTGATCACAATAATTATTGAATTTGTAAATATTAATAAATACAAACTTATTTTTAATATTAAATTTAATTTTAAAAATTAAAAAAATTACTTTTTTTAAAAGCCCCCATTCATACTTATTTGGTTTCAGTTTTTATCGGTTTTCATCGGTTTCGAAAACCATGGTCGACACGCATTTTCAATTATTAGTGGACTTTTTTTTTTTTTTTTTTTTTA
>Ga0099824_1005349_pt1 | contig 18115 bp, 9 predicted proteins | sample SiratrowhiteBW_FD_76837 | JGI IMG/M metagenome (GOLD analysis project Ga0099824, IMG submission 76837) | Root nodule microbial communities of legume samples collected from California, USA - Siratro white BW | ecosystem: Host-associated > Plants > Roots > Nodule | place: USA: California... | reverse complement strand
TTTTTATATAAAAAAATATATATATATATATATATATATATATATATATATATATATATATATATATATATATATAGTACTATCTACCCTTAAGCCTCACTTCCTCAAATTATTTCATAAAATTTTGCTGATTTTCATGGAAAATAGTGTCATTTTTGTTACGCTTAAATTATTCTTTTTCAATACAATTCGTATTTCTATATAGGCTTATGTTCCTCATCACTTGAATGATTAATTTTATTTAATTTTCACCGTTTGGAGTGAATATTATCTTAACACAAACAATCACAACTAAATTAATATATGGACGCTCTTAACTTTTCTCACTCATTTACTGTTGAAATATTTGCTTATTTCTCTCACAATGGTTGGAACACAAATGTCGTGGAAAATTTGGCTGCACTTTGAGGGGTCGTTCACTTTGTGTTGACCTTTGTTTGCAATTTTGAGATCCCATTAGTTCTAGATGAACCAATAGTTGTTACCTTCTTTTTGCCTCCGATAACCCACAATAATCCTTTGATCAATCTTTTCTTACCAAGTATATGATGCAAAATATTATTTAAAAAGTCTATTGTGTAAATTGTGTAATAGAAAAGTATGTATAATTGAGTGTAAGAATGAAATATATACTCTTCTAAGTGTAAGATAAGACATATATGAAGAGTATGTGTAAATATCTATGAACTGGAATGGATGTATAAGTGTAGAGAATCAAAGTTCCTAATTCTAAATACAAAAACAAAGCAAAGTACTTTATTCTGTGTAATTGATTGTGTTTGTTATTCAGTAGAATTGTTGACAAAAGTGTTGGTATGTGGCGTGCATATGTTCAAGCAGGTAGAGCCTGGATGTTTACTCTTGATGTATTATTGTGGTTGTTACCTGAGATTGTTGTAGACTGAAAATGGGATACAAGATCCCTTTTGTAATCGGGTGGAGCACTCCTTAGTTGGTCACATTAATATTATATTTATTCTTCGTTGATCAAACAAAAAATATTTGTTATATTTGACAAAAGGAAATTTATTTTTGATAACATTAATAGATTTGTTTGAAGCATGCCCTAACTGAAAATGCCAAAGAGTTTCGATATCACTAGCAGTAAAAATGACAATATTGCTGATATGTGGAGATTTAATAGGTTTGATTTGAGGTTTTTTGATAAAAAGGAACCCTGAGTATATAAAGTTTATCTTGCATCTCAGTTGAACCAATCATTTTCAAAGAGTTCTTATCTTGAATGTGACACCCACTAGAGTCAAATTTAATCACACGTGAAAATTATCAATCAATTTTGCTACTGAAAGAAGATTCAAAGTGAAATAGGAATATACAAAACATTATGTATGACATGATTTTAATTTAGAAAAAACACTTCCAAAATAATTGGCAATGACTTGATTTCCATTTGATAATTTGACACTGATAGGATTAATTTGATGATATGAAGTGAAATGAGTGTTGACCTTTTTTTGGCAAGTGTACCGAGTCAAAGTAATATAGATTTGTAAAGTACGAATGTCGATCTCACAGAGAACAATTTTGCTTATAAATCTTAGTTTTCACTATTCACTAACCAATTATGGTTTTCAAGATGATTTGATTCAATAAACATGAATAATTAAAAAATAAATAACTATTATAAAAAAAAGGTTTAAAAGATCTAAAAAGACTCTGGGATTGAACTTCATCTATCTCTCTCATTCATATTTTGAATTTGATAAAAACATACAATATCCGTAACTGCTCACAATTGATGCACATATAAAAATCATTCACACTGATTCCTCTAACATGAAATTCATAAGGAAATTTCTTAAGTACTGATCCCTCAGCTATTTAGTAAATTACCCAACATTAAGAACAAATGTTATATGCAATCAATACATCGAAACCTATCTATAGTATTCCAATACATTGAGTATTTTCATCTAGGTCAGAAACTTAAAAGTACTTCCCAGTTAAATTCAATAATCAAAATCAAGACTCTATTGATCAGATAAAATCTAACATTAAGCACAAGATGGAAATACCAATTGAGTAGAAACTGAATATTATATATAAAAATCACCAAAATACAAGTTCAAAAGTTTACATTCAATCCCAAAGATGAAGAATTAGCCACTCATGGCAGCCATTGCAACCAAGGAAAGGAAGATTGTCAGAGAAGAAGAAGAATTGATGAATTGCTTTCGTCCTTGACAGCTGCTCTCCTTCCTCCAGGTCTAGATGTCTTCAGACAACCTAAAATTGCTCTTTTAAACTCGTTCTTGGGCCTAGGTTAAGTGACCTTTTGCTTGGGTTTTTTTTTATTTTAAAATTTTTATTTCTTTTCTTCATGAATCTCCTAATCTCTTATTTTCTTCATTTCTTTTGTACCTAAAATTTCACAATAATTGAGATCAAATGATTTCCTTTAACTCAGGACTCAAAACCTAAATTTAGATCTAAAAACGCTCAAATTGAGGGTGATTACTATTTCAAAGAATACTTAAACCCACAGGTACTCAAGCTTTCTCATATAAAAACACTCAAAATTGGTACTTATCAACTCCCCCCAACTTAGAATCTTGCTTATCCTCAAGCAAAGTAATTGGATTCACAAAACAAAGATTTTTCCTAAATAAAAAACAGTGATTGCTCAAAAAGCAGACTCATGGTTCAATCATCAAAACAACTTTCAATTTCAAAACAAGAATTCAATATAAGAAAGATAAGAGATTTCAAGTCTAATTAAAGCAGGAAAAAGACAAAATCAATCTACAAGAGAAATAATTCAAACAAAGACATGATAATCTAATTGAGGAATTTCTCTCATAATCTCTCACAGGGTAGTGTCTCTCTCAACATCCACCGGCTTTGAACAAATCAAGGTTGCCTTTCATTGTTAGTCAAATCCCAAAAACACAATCAACATGGGTCTTAAGGTCTTCTCAAGGTTGTAATGAGGCTGGGCTATCAAGAACATTGGTTTTTCAGATAACAAAATGCACACTTCAGACAAGGAGAACATATCTACAATTGAGACAAAATTTCCCTTGGAAAGAATTAATCTACCAACTCTTAATTTCTTCCATCCATCATTTTTTCTTTATTTTATGTAATTCACTCTTTTGTTTATATTTTTTTTAATTTTTTTTAGTACAAAAGAGAGAATTGTCTAACCCATTTCTTTACATAACCAACATGTCAAAGCTCAATCAACCCTTTCCATTACATTTATGTCTATTGTACCTATGTCCTCCTTTCCTAAGCATGCTACAAAGGTAGAAAATCATATATCACTAGAGGTTAAGGTGAAACAAAGAACATTTCAGCTCAAACGGTTTTCACAAAAAATTGGTCATAACATGTACAGGTTGGCTATTTGGCTTTGAGTTTAAGTGTTTGTACACAAAATTTCCTTAATCATCTCCATGTTTTCATCTGTAATGTAAAATAACAACAAAAATCAGGCAACATCAACTAACAAATTACTCAGTGAGACTCTCAACTGTTTAAAGGCTCACAACTCACTTGGCTAATTGGTTTTATTCCTCAATTTTTATCCAACCTTGTTCTAGTCATAACCCTGTTCAATTCTCATGCATCAATCTCCCACTCAACTTAACTCCAAAATTTTAATCTACTTATTCTTTTCCAATTCAATAAGTTGATCTGACTAAGAACAATCAAGAGTATAATTTTTACTCAACCACAGAATTATGCTAAGTACCACACATCAAACATAAAAAAATAACAAGAGCTTAATTACGGAAAATTAAAGCAAGCATACTACAATATTTATATTACAGAACCCAGAGTTTCACAAGATTAAAATTATTCTCTCATCATAATTCTATCAAAGTTGGTGTCAAATTCTGTATCTTGATGTCCTTGATCTGCTTCGTCCTAATATACTGCAACTGTAGATGTCCCTGCTCCTACAAATGCTGCCCCACCTACCCCAGGAAAAATGAGTATGTCCATAGGCCATGCGACATAAGAGCTAAATTGGTTAGGTGAGAAAAATTGAGACTAAGGAACACTTACCTTGAAGATTATGCAGGGGAAATTGAAGATTGAGCGAGGGTGGCTCGCAAGGGTGAAGGCAAGATGGGGGTCAGCCTTTCACTTAGGATTCTACGGTTTTTTTCGATGAAAATTTCACCCATGCAAGATCAGCCTCGCTCAGGCAAAAATACTCTAGTGAGCACCCTAAATTTTCCCCTAGACGGCTCCCAGCTCGCCTAGGTGAAACCATTCCAATAAGCACCTCCAATTTTCGCCCGGGCGAGAGTTACAGTTCAACATTTTTTCATTTTTTCTCTGCGAAATTCGCCCAGGCAAGAGCCTCGTCGCCCAGGCGAAAACACTCCTACAACCACAATACTTTTCAAAATCTCACCACCAAGATAATGCTTTAGCCTTTGTCGATTTACTACCCAACTTCTCTAAAAAGTAAGATCTTCTAACTCCACTGCTTCATGAGGCCTTCTTTGCTTTTGGTCATTGCTCTTGGGAATTTTCCATGTCTTTCCAAACTTTTCCCAACATTTCTTCACTTCTCTTTCTTTCTCTTTATCTATTTCATCAATGACAAGAGTTTTCATCAAATGATCAAATGTACGGATCCTTTTTTGCTGTTCAGTACAATTTTCATATAGAATATTCACTCTAAAACATTCTTTTGTATCACGTGGATATTTCATAGCTTCAAAAACATCAAAGTTCACTTCTTCATCTTGCGCGTGCACCTTTACTTTTCCTTTATCAAATCAATGATGACCCTAACAGTTTTCTTGAATGACCTCCCTAAAATTAAGGGAACTTCAGCATCCTTCTCCATATCCATGACCACAAAATCAACTGGAAATAAGAATTTGTCAACCTTTACTATCAAGTCTTCAACAATCCCATAAGGATATTTTATAGATCTGTTAGCTAGCTGTAGAGTCATCCTTGTAGGTCTCACTTCAACATTTCCAATCTTCTTCAACATGGAGAGAGGTATGAGGTTAATACTTGCCCCAAGATTCAAGAAAGCTCTTTCAACTGTGAGGTTTCCTATGGTGACAAACAAAGTAAAACTTCCTAGATCTTTAGATTTCTATAGCAAAGATTTTTGAATGATAGCACTGCATCCAGCTTCTAATTCAACTGTCTCTTGATCAGGAAATTTTCTCTTATTGGTCAACATTTCTTTCATAAATCTGGAATAAGTAGGCATTTGCTCTAAAGTTTCAGTGAAGGGCATGGTGATTTGAAACCTTTTTTGAATGTTAAGAAATCTAGCAAACTGCCTCTCTTTACTCTTTCTTGAGAGAGCATGTGGATAAGGTACATCTTTTAAAGGAGCAACATTTTTTAAAGGAGAACTTCTCACTTGATTTTCACTCTTTTTATTTTGCTCTCTTTTTTCATCACTCCTCAATTTTTTCTTTCTATTCTGCTCTTTTTCTCTCTCACTCTCATTTTTCCTTTCAACATTCAAATTCTCACCAATACCTCTACCTACTACCTTGCCACTTCTAGTGGTGATAGAGTTGCAATGCTCTCTTGGATTGGTCTATGTGTTGGCTGAGAATTGACTCCCTTGTTTATCTGTTAATTGTTTGGCCAACTGTCCCACTTGTGTGGCCAACTATCCCACTTGTGTCTCTAAATTTCTGATTGAAGCTTCTGTATTTTTCTTATTGGCCATGGAAGCTTCCATAAATTTCTCCAAAGTCTCCTTCTATTTGGTTATCATGTCATGAGTTGAAGGAAATTGTTGTTGTTGCTGATAGGGAGGTTGCCTGTTAGATGGATCTGCATTCTGTTTCCACCCAAAGCCTTGATTTTGATTGCCCCTCCATCCTTGAGAAATATTATTATTCTAATAATTACCTGAGAACCCTCCTTGCCTTTCTTGATTGCCCATATAATTAACCTCTTCCTGTGAAGGATTTATTCTAATAAGAGCATTGCCCATTAGGATGATTACCTCCACAAAAATCATACGTCATGACTTGACTTTGATTTTGGGAAGACTTTAACTTGTAATTGTTGAGGCAACTTTGCCATTTGTTTAGTTAGTGTTTCCATCTGCTGTGTTAAGATTTTATTTTGAGCCAAAAAGGCATTTGTGGTATTGAGATCAAGCATCCCCTTCTTCTGTTGCACTGTTTGTCTATCATGTTAAGCTTGATAATTTGTAGAAGCAAGAACATTAATAATTCTTGTTGCCTGCTCTACATCTACTGTCATCATTGTACCTCCAGCTACTGCATCCAGTATCATCTTTGTGTCAACCCTCAGACCATTGTGGAAAATGCTCAATTGGGCAATATCTTAAAAACCATGATTTGGGCATCTTCTCAACATCACTTTGAAGCATTCCCAAGCATCACAAAATGCTTCATCTGACCCTTACCTAAATGAAGAGATATCATATTTTACCTTGACGTAACAAGAGATTGGAAAACATCTATGGAGAAATTTTTCCTCTACATCATTCCAACTTTTCAAACTCTGATTTGGATGAGATTTGAGCCATTCTTTTGCTTTGCCTGCCAAAGAGAATGGAAACAATCGCAAATAAACAGTCTTAGTGTCACCTTCTTCAAAACCCATACTTCCTACCAGCTCATAGAAAGTGGACAAATGTGTGTACAGATCTTCATTATCCAGCCTAGTAAACTGATGACTGCTAATCAAATTTAAGAAGGCTAGCTTCATCTTCAATGTTTTAGTGGTGGCCAGTACTGCTATGCTGGAGAAGTGTCTAGGGCCTTGTTGTAGGGCATAGTCTCCAAGAGTCCTTCTAGGTGGGTGAATCCTGTCCTCAACCATATTGATCTCTTTTTGTATCACTTGAGTATCTCTGTCAAAGGTCGTATAGGATTCTTCTCTAGTTTGACTTTGTTGTTCTCTTCTCTTCCTACTTCTATTCTTCCTAACTGCTCTTTCAATGTCGATCCTACAGAGAATAGTTTTGCTTATAAATCTCAGTTTTCACTACTCATTAAGCAATTATGGTTTTCAGGATGATTTGATTCAATAAACATGAAAGAGCAATTAAAAAATAAATAACGATTATCAAAAAAGGTTTAAAAGATCTAGAAGAACTCTAGGATTGAACTTCATCTATCTCCCTCATTCATATTTTGGATTTGATAAAAACATATAATATCCGTAACTACTCACAATTGATGTATATATAAAAATCATTCACACCGATTCCTCTGACATAAAATTCATAAGAAATTTTCCTAAACACTGATCCCTCAGTTATTTAGTAAACTACCCAACATTAAGAACAGATGTTATACGCAATCAATACTTCGAAACCTATCTAGAGTATTCCAATATATTGAGTATTTTCATCTAGGTCAGAAATTTAAAAGTACTTCCCAATTAAATTCAAGAATCAAAATCAAGACTGTATTAATCAGATAAAATCTAACATTAAGCACAAGATGGAAATAACAATTGAGTAGAAACTGAATATTATATTTAAAAATCACCAAAATACAAATGAGTTTAAAAGATTACATTTAATCCCAAAGATGAAGAATTAGCTACTCATGGTATCCATTACAACCCAAGGAAAGAAAGATTGCTAGAGAAGAAGAAGAAGAAGAATTGATGAATTGCTTTCATCCTTAACAGCTGCTCTCCTTCCTCCAGGTCTAGATGCCTTCAGACAACCTAAAATCGCCCTTTTAAACTCGTTCTTGGGCCTAGGTTAAGTGATTTTTTGCTTGGACTTTTTTTTATTTTAAATTTTTTATTTCTTTTCTTCATGAATCTCCCAATGTCTTATTTTCTTCATTTCTTTTGTACTTGAAATTTCACAATAATTGAGATCAAATGATTTCCTTTAACTCAGGACTCAAAACCTAAATTTAGATCCAAAAACTCTCAAATTGAGGGTAATTACTGTTTCAGAGAACACTTAAACCCAGAAGTACTCAAGCTTTCTCATGGATAAAAACACTCAAAATTGGTACTTATTAATGAGTCAAGGATTAACAAATGTAGTCAATAGAATCACTATCAAGAATCCAAGAACTAAAAAAAGGAAGAAATTTGTTACCAATGTGTGTTGTCATGTTGGAAGGAATAACATATATTTGATTAGAAGCATTGCCACTGGACTTAGACTGTTGTAGAAAGGCTAACAATGTTTGATATTACTTAGGAGTAAAACCAATTTGCTGAGAATGTACTTCTGACCTTGAACCTTCATGTTTCTGATGGTTATTATTACAATCTGCTTTTTTATTTTTTATAGCATGTATCAATCATATGCCCTGTCTTTCCACAATGACTACAGACTTTAGAAGTATATCGTCTTCCATAACTTCTTCTGCTAGTATCAATCATTGTCTTGGATTGATCACCAAAAATTTGTCTCTCTTGTTATGTATCAGGAGAACAAATCATATTCAAGGATGATAAGAGGTCTCGTGAGAGATCAACAATTTCAGTCATGAGGAAATGTAGCAATCAGAGCTCTAAACTCAGTGCTCTGATACCAGATACCATATTATGAAATAAATATCATATTATAAAATGAAAAGATGAACAAAAGATATAAGAATGAAAATATTCTCTCTGCTTTTTTTATTGAGAGCAAAAGCAAAAGACTAAATATATACAAGTAATGTATCCATCAAAGGTATAGCTAAAGAAAGAAAATAAATAAAAATATTACAATATGATTCTGTTATAAATAGCATTGATAATAATTTGATTTTGTCATCATATATATTTGTTTAGTTTTATAATAGAATTAGATTATAATATTTTTATTTATTTTCTTTCTTTAGCTATACCTTTGATAGATACATTACTTTTATTTTTTCTCTCGATAAAAAAATAAAGAGAATATTTTTATTCTCATATCTTTATTTTTGTTCCCTTATGATATTTATTTCATAGTATATCTATGATATTTAGTATGAAATTATGCTTACTCATTGTGAAGTATCAGTTACCAATCCATTATCTTTCATAGGATCGTTTCAAATCAGTTTTATTTTATTTAGAAAATAAAATCTTTTATCTATCATGATATGTGTAATCTATAGTATATTTATTATTGTTGTGGATAAAGATAAAGCTAAAAGGAGATGATTCATACCTGTATATGTATTATATGATTTTGCTGCCTAAAATTACGTGAAGCGTAAAACTAAGTGTTGTGTATATGTGCTTTACAATTGGTTTTCTCCAAAATTTCTCGTCTCTATGTATTATGCACATTGCCATTTCCATCATCACAGTTCAGAAATGCTTCACAAAATTTTCATATCGTTTCCAACCTAGTTAATAGTGATAGGAATTAGATATCAAGATGTATTATAAAGGAGTTAAATTACTAAACTTTCGTAACATATCATCAGTCTGCTTATCAATCTATACATCTTGTTAACTAATAATTTAACTAACGTTAATCAGTGTTAAAACTGTCCAAAAAGTATGGTTTGCAAATAACATATATAAACACAATATAGTTCTTGATGAGTTTATCAGAATTCCGTGTTTCAACGGTGCATCAGATGTTCATATCCCAAGTAGGAATACAAATAGAATTATGTATTTAAAAAGCATCCATAGATGAATTTTAAGAATATGTATGAATGCATTAGAAGCATTTACGTATATTTTATGCAATTTTAATCATGCAATTGTGTGCAATAGCTTTTAAGCTAAGATTAACCCATTGAATTTGAATGATAATTTTGTGTATGAAATTCCTCTTTCATCTGAAAGTGCTAACACAAATAAAAGGAAGTCTCAAATGTTTGGAATTTTTTTACGAAAATATGGAAAGACAAGGATGACATTGAAAAAGCTTTGTGTAAGTATTGTGGTCATAACTAAAAAATTGGAGAAAACCCTAAAATCAAAAATAATTATAAGACTTCCATTTAAGTTTGCATGTATAAGTCTTGCAAACTGAAGTGGATATGAATCTTAATCAAGAAGGACATTTTGGCATACTAACAATAAATCAAAAGATTCATAGTAAGTTAATTGTGATAGCTATACTTAAATAAAGTTTATGAGAACTGAAAATTGATAAGTAAGATTCTTAATTTTTGTCAAATGAAACCACCACACACGGGTGTTGAACTAGAAAGTGTCGTATTCCATTGCCTACAACAATAAGGTATATTGACAAGAAAATTTTCATCATTACCTTGGACAATGCTTATACTAATACTACCTTGCAAGATATTTTGAAAACTCATCTTTGTGTTTAGAGAAATTTATTATATAATGGTGAGTTTTTTCATGTATGATGTTGCACTCAGACTCTTAATTTGATTGTTTAAGATGATTTAAAGGTGGTGGGCAAAAGCACTTCATAATATTATAGTGTTATATATGTTAAATCATCATGTAGAAGATTCTTAAATTCAAATAATGTTAGTACTGTTGGCATAAATATGAGCATTGGTTTGAGATTAGACGTGAATACAAAATAGAATTCAACTTATGATGCTTGAAAGTGCAATCAAATATAAGAAAACTTCTGAAATTCTCAAAGTGGTAAATAGAAATTATAAAAATTGCATAAGGATTGAAATAGGAGAGAGAAAATGGTGTCAATTCTTAGAATCATTTTACGATATCACAAATATGATGTTTAGTTCATCTTATCTTACTTCAAACTTGTATTTTATGTAAATTTCAAAAATTGAGTATATAATAGAAGAAAAGATGTTGGATGAAGATTGTCACTTTAAAAAAAATGACTTGGAATATGAAAGAGAAGTTTCATAGTATTGGGTTAGCTCTTGAAACTATTCTTGAACCACTATTAAAGGTTGATTTTATAAAGTATTGTTATAAAACATTGAATCTTCTAACCTATAAAGATAAAACTAAGAAAGTGATAGAAAAGTTCAAGATGTTGACAGAGAATATGAAAAGAAATTATTTATCTGTAGTTTTTCTCTTTTCCAATCACTTAATGAATCCATCTTGATGTCTCAATCCAATATTAAAGGAAGTAAGGTCAAGAGATCAAAGATTACTTTTGTAAGCATTTTATATTTAGTGTTCATTGTTTTTGTTTTTTCTTGTTATGTTTTGTTAATTAATGCATTTACAGGATTTAAAAATGTATCAAAATGAATCAAAATTTGTCATTGACAAGAGCGAGATAGATGTTTACGTGGATGAATCAACAAGATGACATTGAAGGTTTTGATGTATTCAAACGTTAAAGGATTAATGGAAAATCTTTCTATACTTTCTATAATGCCACCAGATGTGCTTAATATTCACATTACTACAATGGCATGAGAGTGAGCTTTTAGAGAAGGTGGGTGTATATACCTCTAAATTTAGAACATCTGTTCTTTCTAATCATGTGCAAATATTGATTTGTATTCAAAATTGGTTATACAATTTTTTAAAAAATTCGAGGTATAAGATTATATATAATTTTTATTTTAAAAATTACTTTATCTTAAATAATTAATTCAAAACTAGTAGTTTGACTGTATGTTAATTGATTGAGACTTAAATGAAATTGTGCATGATAATTTTTCTTTTTTTTTTTTTTTTTTGCCATGAGGAGATTAAGATGGTTAATGAGTCTAAACTTCATCAAGCTGTTGAAAATTAATAGGTTTTAAATTGAGTTTTTGTCCTTTTAATTCTCTTTTCTATTATTACTACTCTTTTTAGTTGATGATCATTAGAGGAATGTGAAGATCAATTTATGTTTTTTTCACTATCTAATTGTTGATCATTATAGGAATGTGAAGACGAATTTGGTTTTTTTTTTTTTTTCGTCCTTGTAGAAATATAGGTTTTCTTCATTATTTTGAGACTTATAATCTAATTATGTTGAACCAAAATCAATGTTTAACCATTTTAATTAGGTTATGTTAACCATTTTAATTAGGTTATGTTAAACCAAAATGTCAATGTTACAGTGAGATCTAAATCGCATTAAAAGTACCTAAAAGTCAAGTTGAAACATTAGAGAATCGCTAATAAAACTAATTATGCAAATATTTTATTAATAGTGTGTTGATAGAAGATCGTTAAAATAATAACGTAAATATTCTTTGAACATCTTCACATGTTTAGTTCGGCAGCTGTGTCAGAGAAATATGACAGTAATACAGGCCAAAGTAACAAATAATGATTCCAAGAATTACTGTATTTCATGTAGCATATCTCAACATAAATTATAATTACAAGATAGCACAAAGGAACAAATCTTAAAAGTTGGCTACTCCTACTCACTTCAACACAGTACAAGATAAATACAAAAATGATGGTACATGACCACTACGTATTTTTACTACGCACTACTGTGAAGAATTACTTCAAAACCTGTTTCCTTTGAATTAACTCCCTCGTAGCATTGGACTCCTATAGTTCATAGAGACTCTGGACTAGTGGAAGGTCTGATTCTTGCAGGCATTCGCACAAATTTGGAAGAATTTTTGGGCGTGATAGACATTTTGTTCAAGTCAGGGTTAAAATCAAGATCTTCAACTGTCACCATCATATCATCATCAATCATATCTTTTGTATTAGTGTCAACAAAATCATCATCTGATACTTCACTGCCACTGTCACTGGCTTCGTAAATCTCATCGTCATCGTCATCGTATGTAGTTCTGACTTTTGACCACCGAACAAAATGTGGTCTTATGTAGCTGGTGACAAATTGATAGTTGGAGTGGAGAGCAAAATCAGTATAAGCATATCATGTTAAGGACAAATAAAATAAATTCAGATAAATAAAACTAACCTTTCACTTTTCTTCAATAAACATGGATCAAACGGAAAGAACATGTCAAGTCTATCCATCCCGCCATAAGCCTTGGAAAGATCAGACTCGAGCATGTCATCGAAAACAAATGACTCTGAAGCCATGAAAAGTTTAGCAGCCTTTGCCTGTCTAAGAAATTCCACTACTACAGTAGGCAAACACACCTGGTAGATAAATTTATATCAATCTTAAAAGTTTTGTTCAATGAGCTTTGACAAATTGCAAACTGTATAAACTAATATTAGTTTGATGATTTAACTTTTTCTTTATTCTTCACCTACAAATGCTTATAAAAAAAATTATATAAACAGACTCGGTTTTTCCTCATCATTTTATACACAGTTATACAAGATGCTTACATTAAAAGCCATCACTGTGAAAACTAAAAAGTTCCTTACCTTCAACGGACTCAATTTATGTTTCCAGATTGCCTCCATGGGCATATTAAGTAGCTGCAATTTAAGCCTAGGAATGTCCATTAGAGATTTCAGGCGAAAACACAGAGTATACATGATAGCCTGCTCACCAAAAAAAAAATAACAATGAATAAATAAGAATACTGAAGAAAATGATTGCGGCTACAACATGAAAAGGCTTACAGCACCCCGAACTAAAAAGGTCAAATGTAATAAGACTCACCTGGCACCCAGAATAAAAAACTTGATGCGCTCGAGGGTTCATATCAGAATCACGTAACTTGCAATAAGCATAACACTGATCAACCAAGCTGAAATCCCAAAAACAGACAATAAAGTCAATTTATAACAATTTACCTCTTCTACTACATGATGAAGATATTTGGTCAAAAATAAACAGATGACATTCAAAATTTTTCCAAACCTTTGTATGATGGTAGTGACCAATGCAGCTGAAAGGAACTTTGCACGAGAGAGATAACTAGCAAGATAAGCAACAGCACTCATCCTACGATGAATTAAGACAATTACCAATGTCATGTTCTTTAAATATTGATTATAAAACATATTTACATATGAATATACATTATTTTATCAACCGCATGACAACTTCCATTTCATTCCAGTTTTTTTATCATGAAAAACCATCTCTTGATTAGAAGTAGCACAGCTCACTTCTACAACAAAATTAAGTTGCAGCAACGAGAGCCCCCATTTTTATACAGTAGCCCCATCAAGCCATATAACATTAGAATGTTATTAAGGGGGTAATCATTCAAGTTGCAGCATAAACTACAAACACAGTTTATCGATGCTGTAACTTGACCACTATTGATTACGAAGTTATAGATGTGATAAAATGAAAGAACACATTAAGGCAGTAAAACCAATTCTCCGAAATTTGACAACGGCATACATAAGGCCCATTCCACATATGTAGTTCATAGCCTCGTGGAATGAGTGAATTTTAACTCTTTTAACATAAAAAAAATACCTTGTAATAGGTGGACTGACATCAGAACCAAACATATCTGCAAGAACCATGGCAAATTTCACACCACACCCTTCAGGGTCCAGGGCACACGCATAGAACATCACAAACTGGGACAAAATATAGAGCATTAATAAGAACACAGTTCTCAGAAATAGTACCGGTAAGAAAAATAGACAAGGTACAAAAATTAATGATTAAGTAAAATACAGTACCTGGGTAAACTTTGACTTGTATGCATTCAATACAGTTCTTTGAAATGAATGAAGTAGAATATCGAATACCTAACAGAAGATAACAGCTAAGAATATTATGATGAAGCCATGGTGATTCACAGTTTAAATACGTTATGTGCCCTAATGTTGGCACTATGTGCATAATTTTATAGATGGTAATACCTCAGTCAAACGGCCACTACTTTGACAGGATTCAAGGTGCAATAACGCTAGCACAATTAGACTATCTAATTTTTCAACAACCTCCTTGCCTTGCAAACTTTTGCTATTTAAAAACTCTGACTGAGGCTGTAAAATGTAGACAAGATTCACGAGATAACACATTAGAAGTAAGAAATTAAACAACTTTACGACAGACATAAAAATGTATTAATGGACATAAACCAGGCAAACAGTACAGAGGCAAGGATAGGAATAAGACATTTCTCTCCATCAAGCAAATATAACTAAATTGGTTTTATTTTTTGAGCTACCAAATAAACTCAGCTCAGTCATTTTAATTGTCTAAGTACTGTTACATCATTAAATCACTGCATGAACTTCAAATAAATAATAAGAAGCATACCAAACTATTACAGTTCTCATCCTCGTCTGCAAATTTAATAATATCTTCTAACTCCATATCAAATATGCCTCTGGAATCTTCTTGCAAGATTCCATCCCATCCAATTTCCACCTACAGCCAGTTTAATAAAACTATATGAATGGCCAAATGTTCCAGCATTTCTTTGACAGAAAAGTTCAAGGAAGAATAAACTAACTTACATCCAACTCTAGCAACCTATCCACAAGAGCAGGCAGAATTGTAGAACCGACAGTTTCTCCAATTGCACCACCCTCCAACTTTAACATATTCTCAACATAGATGACAAGCTCCTACAAGCAACAAAAAACTGAACCCTGATGAAAAGATATGTTACAAAATTCTGATAAATAAATTGCACAATCTCTCCATAGTCTATATCAACAAATAATGGGTTTCTACATACAGTTTTGAAATAAAAATGCACACTAAATGTAAAAATAAAACAAACCAATATTATTTCTGACATAAAAATAATCCAAGGACGAGGAAACAGTATCTTAACGGATCCCACATAATTCATAATGAAAAAGTAAACCATGCCCCAAACTAGCCATATATGCAAAAAAAAGGTAAAAGTAGTGAACAGTTCAGATACTGGTTACTGAATGCAAAATTGACAACATAAAAATGTATAATGGCTAATTGACATCCAGCTAATTGATAAATTATCAGATAATAATGATAAACAACAAATTCACTTAGTGGCCTCTAGAGAAAATCATATGAACTCACCCGTTCCTTACTGAAGACACTGGGCATGTTCTGGACAACTATTGGACATAGTCGCAAGGGGGCAAGAGGTACCAAATCAGCTATCTCTTTCAAAGCATCATGCACCCGAGACAGAACTTTATTTTTCCTGAGTATCCCATTCTCATTTTTCAGAGAATCAAAGAGGTAAAAAGGGGGCACAAAATGTTTCACAAGCATCTCCAAACACCAATCAATGTATTTCCCATTGGAAGCAGCCTGCAGACAAATACACAACCATCAAACTTAACAAAATTTGACAATTGGTTCTATAATTACAAAGATCCAGTGGTGACACAAAAAAAAAAAAAAATCATGTACCAAAGATGTAATGAGTTCCACCAGTGCATCCATAACCTCAGTTCCATAATTCCAGAGGCTCATTCTCGATACCTGAACAAAAATCCCACCAAAATCCATCATCCCTCAAGGAGGAACAATTTGAAGTCCCAAACACATCACAGCGAATAAAATCTTACAGCAAAGAGAAGCGATTCGTGATGATCAGAATCTATACAGGACACCGCTCCAGAAAGTGCCCTCAAAGTTGTCTGTCACAGTGTGATATAACATTAACATTACAAGACGTGATTAGCACAATCACTTGGATTTAAACCCACAAAAAAAAACTAGGATTCAACATCGACCCAGTTATGATCATTAAATCAAGAACCTACCACAAGAATCGCAACCTCATCGGGAGTAAGATTCCTCTTGGGGTGCAAATAACCAACGAGCTCATCGTAATTCTCTCTATCACCCTGAGCCACAAGAATCCAGCTTTTATTTCCTTAGGCAATAGAAAGATAAAAATTGAATTGAACAAAACCCATAACAGTTTCCAAAACCCACAATAGCTTACCGTTGTGACTGCCTCAAGTACGCTTCTGAAGTGACTAACTAACTGCGAATCACTATAACCACTGTTCTCCATTACTGGACTTTCTTCCTTGTTACTTACCCAAACCTTCACCATGCTCTCCTTAAACCCCAAACACAAACCCTAACACCCCTAGAGAAAGAAAAAAAAAAAGAATTATAATAAATTAATAACCACAAAACGCAATAAGCACATAACGGAAAACGCTTACAGAAGCGCGTTGGTGACGCAGAGAAGAAAACGACGACGTTGAGGGCGTGGAAAACGGATGCTGACGGTAGCGTGGATCGCTGTTTCCTCTTTTTGGTCAAGAGAGAGCAATTGCGGCTACGAAGAGGGAACAGCAACCGGGGACTTGTTCTCTCGGAACATTACTTATAGGGAATGTGTGTGTAACTAATTAAATTGTTAAATTAATAAAATAAAAGAAGTAATAGAAAGTATTGGAAAAATATTATAAAAGAAGTAACAGAAATGTTTATTAAAAATGTCTCAGTTTTATTTTATTTTAATTTAAATTGAAATTTAATTCAATCAAGAACAAAGACTCATAATCCTTACTGCAATTTAAAATTTATTTGAATTTTAATTATATTAATTTTAATTAGTTGATAGTTTTATTTTAATTAAAGTTAAAATTAACATTCAGTCAAGGATGTGAATAGAGCAACAAAATATACTATTAACTCTTAACTGGATTTAGAATTTATTTTGAATTTTAACTATATTAATTTTAATTAAATGGTTGTAGATACCATTTTAATTGTATTAATTTTAAATTATTTTAATTATATTAATTTTAAATTAAAATTAAATTTAGACTTAATTTATTAACCGAAGAAGGTGAAAAGTGAATAAAAAAATCGCAAATCACACATTTTTTTATAATTTTATTCTACGATCCACCATCTTTGTTCTATGATTTTATGTAAAATTTGGATCGAAAATAGTATATACATATAATATAAACGATACTACAATTTTAAGATCTTACAATTAAAATTTCGACTTTGACTACTTGATCATTACACAATGTCAAAAAATTCATTTGAATTCTTCTTAAAAGTAATTCATCAAAATTTCTATAATTTTTACATAAGATGTTTAAGATTTGATGCTGACAAAAAATCTATAAAATGTAAAAACATAAATTAAATAAAATCATGTTTCATTACCCTCCCTAAAAAAATCACAATTACTCTATTACCAAAGTTTTTTTTTAATTATGTTTTGACAGCAAAAGATGAAATTTTTATCAAAAATAAAATCTTTTAACCTGCTTTAAATCCCTAATTAAAAAGAGTCCTGAGTCTTAAATTAATCGTGAAATATATCATGCAAGTCATCAATTCTAGGCAGCTTTATATATGTCTATATAATATATATATATATATATATATATATATATACATATATATATATATATATATATATATATATATATATATATATATATATATATATATATATATATATATATA
>Ga0099824_1005346_pt1 | contig 18116 bp, 9 predicted proteins | sample SiratrowhiteBW_FD_76837 | JGI IMG/M metagenome (GOLD analysis project Ga0099824, IMG submission 76837) | Root nodule microbial communities of legume samples collected from California, USA - Siratro white BW | ecosystem: Host-associated > Plants > Roots > Nodule | place: USA: California... | reverse complement strand
CCCCTTCTTTAACGAGAGGACATCTTAGTTCATGTTTTGGCGACTCAACACACATGTGTTCATCACTTGCCAAAACTAACAGATTCAAACATTACAAACCTAAAACCCTTACAAAAATCATTCCTTTTCTATCAACAATTAAGAAGAACACTCTAAATCACACAAAGGACCAAACTTTACTTCAACCACCAACGAAAATCAAACCCTAAATGTAAAAACTTTTTATATTCCAGCAACGACGAAGAACAGAACACCAAAAAGACTTCCTTTTCTATCAAAAAAACATATAAAAACAGAAACTTTACATGGAAATAAAATGACAAACAAACAAAAACATCATTTTTCATAAAAAATCACTTAAAATACTTACAAAAAACATTCTTTTCTCCACCAAGAACCAAGAATGATTATGTAAATGACATAAAAGAACAAACTTTACTTCAAAACCAACAGAAATCAAACCCTAAACACAAAAACCTTTTCAGATCCAGAACAAAACAGTGAAACGACCAAAAAGACTTCCTTTTTAATCAAAAATCGCATAAAAACCAAAATTTTACACGCAAATCATTCAAAAAACAAAAAAAAAACATTCTTTTGCATGAGCAATAACTTAAAAGAGCAACCTTTACACGCTTTTCAAACGAAAACCAAATAAAAAATGAACCTTTTGCTAAGAAATATGTATTGTAGAAAGCGACCTCAGTGAAAGCGAGAGTGAACGAGAGCGACAGGCACAGAGCGAGAATGCAGAGGAGGCGGAAGACTTTAGGGCTTCTGAGAAGAGGCGAATCGCTGAGAGGCTTTTGGGATTCTGAGAGGAGGTGGAAGACTGAGAGAGCGGGAGATTGATAGGAGATGGAAGATTGAGAGGCTTTTCGGATTCTGAGACTGAGAGAGAGCAAAGGTTTACTGAGAGAGCGGGAGATTGATAGGAGATGGAAGACTGAGAGGCTTTTCGGATTCGGATTCTGAGAGAGCAAAGGTTTACTGAGAGAGGGAGTTTGAGAGACTTTTCAAATTTTGAACGTGCAAAGGTTTAGGACTTAATTATTTTTTACTTCCAAAATTGTCCCTGCCACATAAGCTACTTTAACACAATTACCCTGGTGTCAACGTAACATTCTTCTTTCATATTTATCATTCTTCTTTCACGGGTCATGACATGACACATCTTTTTCTTTTCTTCAAATTATATTTTTGAGGTTTTCGTGAACATCACCATGTAAAATAGTTTAGATTAATTAACGTAACGAGAACAAGTTTTAAGTAAATAAATTCTTTAATCAAATCCTAGGGAAATTTTGCTAATAACAAGCTAGTATTGAGTGGACCAAGTTTAATAGGCTTATAATAATTTGACAAATCATGTTCTATTCTGAAATTTATAACTTTAATTTCGTATAAAATTTTCAAAATACTGGCTTTTGACCTAATTTTACCAATCAACTTATTTGGTCCGTTCATTTATATCCTATTACTTGCAATCTATAACTAGATTAGTCCCACAAAATATTATAGTCAAAATACTTTGATTACAAATTTACTACTTCTTACCTAATATCTAACCAAGTTGAAACGACAACGCATCCAAAAGCGTTCACAATTCAAATATGTCGTTTAATCTATCGGTCGCAGCGACGTTGTGAAGAGTGTCGTTTTGGCAGCCACTACCTTCCAAATTGCAATCTTCTTCTCTATGTTAAACGAAGGGGAAGATGAAGAGAAAAAGAGAAGGCGAGGACGGCATGGATATCGTGTGGCAGACTCCAGCGAATCCCCCGCACCCGGACGATTACGTCTTTCGCAACGGTAACATCCAATATCAAAGACGTTCCACATTTTCCAGTGATAAGGACGAAAAATTACTACGAACATAGAACGTGACTTTTTTTTTGTTTCCTTGTTGGAATTTGTGCAGGAATACGATTTGTTAGACCATACTACTTTGAATTCATCGCTCATGTAATTTGTTTTGTTTTTCTTATTTTGTTATTTTAAAATCTCTCTTCTATATGTGTTGTAAAAACCCCGCTTAAACCCTAGAAATGGTCAATTTGTTGTTGCAGGTTAAAAATCGGTGGGCGGGAAAAACCATTGTAGACTTATTTGCTGAGGAGTTTAAAGGTCGACCTTATGAGTATTATGTAAGAATCACGCCAACTCATTTTTGTTTGATTTTGATGGTTTTTCTAATCGTAAGTTTCGGTTGTTTTAAGTAATTATAATTTATTACAGACCCTGAAGTATTAGTCATTCTCTGTTTCTAAGTTGAAATTCGATCCATTGTTATATAACCTTTCACAATATTACAATGCTCAACAAAAAGGTCACATTAAGGTAGTGAAATTTGCTCTGTTCGTGATAGGTTTGGTACCCTTGGTGAGTCGTCGATAATTACTTGATTTCATAATAGCAACCAATTAAATGCATTGCGGGTACAGCATCCATAAGAAAAGAATGGGTTCCAGAGTAATGTACTTTTGGTCGTTATTATTACTATTGTTATTATTTTTATTTGCAATAGATGTTTTTAACACTTTTCTGAACAAATGCCTTCAGTGACTTCATACTCCATTTGTTGAGTTCAGCTCAGTGAACTTGATATTGCCCCAGAGTTTTAGTTAATTGATTGTTTGTGTTTAACATTGTAGGTTAGTGCAGTGAAATGTGGAAGGATTCAAGTAGACGGTGAGATGGTACCAGTTTCGTACGTAGTTAGACCATCTCAAAAGATAAGCCATTTCTTACACAGGTTTGTTTTAAACTTTATGCTTTCATTCTATGGATTTAATAAACCTTGCAACTGATGTCACTGAGGTTTCAGGCATGAGCCACCTGTGATGGCTTGTGATGTTCGTATTCTTCAAAAAGAACCAGATGTGCTAACTATTTGTAAGCCAGTATCTGTTCCTGTAAGTATGCATTAACAAATGGATTGTTGAAGTGCATATGTTGTAAAACTGTGATAGCTCATGTTAAGTAAAATAACTTTGCAGAGATTAAGTTCTGTCATGAATTAATTTTACCTGAAGTTCAACCTGTTAGGTGTAGAAACATTAAGGATTTTAACATCCCTTTATACTAGAGCCATTTGTGATTGAGATGTGGATCATAATTCTAATAGTGTCAAACGCAAAGATAACAACTAATGCCTTTATATCATTTAAATTATTTCCTTCAGTTCTACCAAAACAAGTCAGGAATCTTAATGAATTCTGTATTGGATACCTATGTAATGGTGATATGTGGTGGTAGTTTGCCCTAACTTTCATATATGCTAAAGCTGTGAATTTTAGCTGTTACATAGGTACATCCATGCGGTCAATATCGTAAGAACACTGTCGTTGGCATTCTTCAAGCTGAGCATGGGCTGGCACCTGTATTTCGTATCCAAAAATGCATTTTGGAAACACATTGTATAATCATCATAGTGATAAATGTCATTTTCTGATATGGTTTAACGTTTCCAATTAGCATAAGATGTATGTTCTTTCTTGCCCTTAATATTTTTGCATGCCTTATCTCAGTCTCAGTGTATGCATTTTGTACTTGCATTTTCACTTTACTTTTCAAAGTATACCCATTTGTATTTGCATTTTTACCTTGACATGATCGTCTCAGCTGTTCATCGTCTAGATCGCCTTGTCTCAGGACTTCTTATTTTGGCCAGAAATGCTGCAAAAGCTGATATCTTTAGGCAACAGGTGAGTTTAGGAAGTGACGTTCTTTTGTTCTTATCAACTTTTACTTCTCATAGAATATTTAATTTCTAATATTAAATAATAGGTTAATCTGTTTGATTTTGAAATTTACATGACATCTAATGGGAAACTTTGTTCCTTTGGATAAGCCTTTGACCCAAGGTAGTCCAAAGCGAATTTATTGTTGGAATCGTGAGGGCCTCACCAAATTGTGGATTGTACGATCATGATACATACTGTAGATCCTACTCCTACGCAGATATGATATATGTACTCATACAAATAATATAAATAATTAAAAAATATTTAGTCATAGGGTCACACTTTAAAATACTTAATCAAACTTAAGTTTATCATAAACCTTAAAAAAGAAAGCATGTCAATCAAGCAAAAACTTATGGGTGACAAACAAAACAACTTAAGTACCTAATTACTTCAGTCTAGGTAGCCTAAACAAAAGACCAAATTATCAATACCAACTACCAAGTCCAAGACAAAGAACACCTAGATGGATAAAGCCTAACATCTAATATAAATATTTCAAATTAAAATAAAAAGCTCAAGGGATATTCGTTAGCTCCATGCCCTTCATGAAGCACATCAATAAGAAGATCCTACCCTTGTAGAGGTGGGATGGCAAGAATATCGTCCTCTTGCCTTCCGCCTTAGGCTTGACCTTCAACCAAGTGTTCACCTCCTCTATTTGAACTTGGGGCATAATGTAAACGCACATTTTTGTTGTCTTCTTCAAACTTTTTTATAATACACTCATCATTGGATAGAATATTCTCAAGTTTAAACTCCTCAAGTGATCTTCTACATTCCTTCATCTCAACCAATTTTGAATTAACCATACAATATCTTATTTGTATGGACCTAGTAAATACAAATGCAAGCATACATATAAATAATTACTAATTTACGATTTTCTTTATTTTAATTTCACAATTTTTAAGATCTTGCAGTCTCAAATACACTTGCATCCACATCTAGAGGAACTACCTGTCAAACTAAGTATGTGAGTGGAAAACCTTTGAAGCTTTAGATGTTGATCTCCACAAGACCCCCACCGAGCCGTTGGATTCTTTTTCCCAATTACCTTAATAGCCAAGGAATTACCAAAAGCTTTTCTTAGTTTTTGAAATCTTAAAGTTGCAAGTGAATAAAATGTTTCCCCTTAAGGTTAGTCCCCATCTTTGTATACGTTGCAGGAGGCCAATTTTAATTTTTGTATCAACTTTAAAATTAGGAGAATAATGCAATTTCAAAGCTGGTTGTCCCACCTTTCATCAACAATAATCCATGTAGCTTCATAACTTAAAATAGAACAATAATAATTAGAATTAGTGTTCAATCTCAATTCATTCTAAAAGTAAAATCTTTCAATTTGAACATTATTAAAGTACCTTTTCTTGTCATCAGTAAACTCTTTTTGTATTGTTTCTTTAGCTTGATCCATTGCCTTGTAGATGAAACCTATGGCTTGTTTCTCATTAGAATCTACCATTCTAAGAACTTGCATTATAGGAAATGGACCCCTCAAACATATGACAATACTATTCCAAAATTCCTTATCCAAAGCCACATCTTCATTTCCACTTCCCTCCCTTGTACTTGCGAAGCGATTATTCTTCCACTGATCACTAGTAAACATTCTAACACTATGCTCCAAAAGACACCCCAAGTAAGAGGTGGCAAAGCAAGTTAAACTCGACCTCAACAAATCTCTCCCTTTCGTGAAGTGATGGAAAAAAGAAATAAGAGATGAACTGGAATAAACATAAGTAATAATTTTTCTACTTTTTGAAGTTGTATCTTGATGAACAAGTATCCTCTTTTAAGAGTCTTCTAGCATCAAATCAAGGCAATGTGTTGAACATGGGGTTCGATAGAGCCTCTTCCTTTTCTTCATTAACAACTCACTAGTAGCTTTGTAAATTTGCAACATTGTCCGCTGCATATTGGACAATTTTCTCCTCGCCAACCTCTTCAACAATCTCATCTAACTTCGTATAAATTTTATCAATTGTTTTTGGGATGGTAAATGCATCAATAGATTCTAGAAAAACAATTCCCTTTGAACGGTTCACTAAAAAGTTCAAAATAGTCCTTCTCCTCTCTTGTAGGTCCACCCATAAGTCAATTTAGTGCAAATTGTTTTCTTCCACATAGTCCTATAAACTTCCAAAGAATCTATTGTTCCCTTAACTACTTCCTTCAAGCGCTTTACTTTGATCTCATGGTATGAAGGTGGCTTAAATCGCAGGCCATAATTTGAAGTTGTATCAAGCATTCTCGTAGGCCATAATTTGAAGTTGTATCAAGCATTCTCGTAAATCCATTGCTCCTTGACACATTTAGTGATATGACATTTTCATGGAAAAACTTTGCTACATCATTTGGAAAAGTACTTTCTTTTTCATCCTTCTTGAATACTTAATTAATTGTGGCCTGTGAGCACATTGGCCTCTTAAAAATATTTTTACTGATGTGCACATCCTCCTCTTGAGCCCTTTTTTTTATCAATTTCTACATCATCAATATCAAACCTAATTTTTTTCATTAATCTTGTGACAGACCCACAACAACCTCAAACATTTCTTTGTTTTTTTTTACTTCTTTAGTCGCACTTGTGAGCAATTACATCCCTTTTAGTTTCTGCCAAGTGGTGCTTCATGTGATAAACCCTCCTCTTATGGTCTTTTGACAAAATTTGCATATTTTTGGTTCTCCATCAATACATATAGCATGTTTCCAAACCAAGTTTGTTCTACACGGAGCGTTCTTAGAGCAAACATTTTGGTAGGAGGGACTACCATTGTTGTCTGAAGTAGTGACAATATCTCGAAAGGAGGGTTAGAATCCCCGACATCGGAAACCATTACAATGATTTATGAAAAATAGAACTGCAAAAGGAGACATAATAAGCAACACAATTGTTTGCAGAAAAAGAACTAGGTGGTTTTGCATTTGGAGAAGATGATCAAAGAGACAACAGAACCTGAGTGGGAATCGAATGAGATGTTTGAAGAGACCATGAGTGAAAGAGAAAAACATGAAACTGGAGGTGGTTATGCATGTGCGACTTCACTTCTAGTATGCCAGAGCAACTTGATAGACCACAAAGGAGTTTTCTTTTGGGGAAGGAGGTTGCTGAGCGGACAAGAAGGAAGGAGGAACGTAATGTCACTTGTGTAGTTACTTGAAACCGTGTGTGAAGGAGAGCAACTTCTTTTAATTGGGCTTGGGTTTTATCCTAAACCCTGGAACACATCACAACACGAAACACAATGATTTCACTATTTTCACGATCTTCGTCGATGATCCATCGATCCTACTATGGCTTGATCTTGTGTGGGCTAACAATCAGACGTGGTGGACAGAATCATGGAATCACGCGATTCCACAATTTTAATCACGATTTAACTACACTGCTTTGAGCTCTACTATACACCTCTTCGATATCTTATATATAAATAAAGTAATTTTTCTATCTATATATAGGAGTTTCCTGTTTTTGTTCAATGAAATTATTGCAATTGAAAGGTTTTAAAACAAAAATTAAAAATTAGATAATATTCAGTTGGACCTTTACAGTATTATTTACTCATTACTATAAATTTATAAATATAACTGTTTACCTTCTTTGACGCTGAAGTTCAATTTCTTCTTTTGTGATATCAATATCTTGACATGCTTGTAACACAATTTATTGTTTTATTTATAATGCCTATATCTGCAATAGAGAAATTTTATACATTATAACTATTGAGTTTGATTGTTACAGATAGAAGCTGGTCTAGTTCACAAACAGTATATAGCAAAAGTAGTTGGAGAATTTCCTGAGGATGAGGTATCTTTTATATGTTCTGGATAAGATGTGTTACACATACATACTTGGTATGTATTACGTTCTGCGTCCTATTTTGATGAACCTTGAAGGTTTTGGCAGTGAATTTAAAAGGTGCTATGGTGTATTATAATTTCATAAAGCTTATTATGTTATTTCCTGATACATCCCGTGTCATGTAATTTTTTTTTATTTTCTCACTTCATAATAATGGTTAAGGATATAATAAGAATAAATAATATTTAATGCTTCATTAATATTATAAAATGATTTTCAAAATGGTACCATATTTGCTATATCAAATAAAATGACACATAGGAATAACCCTGCAACTGTTTCATATATGCAAACAAATTTAATTTCCTTTTTCCTTTGGTTAACATAGTTTGGTATATAATTAGAGGGTGAACCTTGTGGTTTCTCTCTCAGTGATTTGGATGTCATTGATTCAAATCCTGTAAACATTCTCTCTGTATCTGGGAAAAGGCAGTCATCAGTCCACCCCAAACTCCACCCAGTCAGAGCCTTGTGCACTGGGGTATCGTTAAGAATTAGATTGACATTGGCAGAACATGATGGGATGTATCCTCCTTCTACTCGGTCAGTATTTGGAATGTTAGATTCTCGGTCACAAACTAAAGGAAAAGCAACTAAAAGCTAGACTTTAGCTTATCTACATAAGTGATTAACAAAATTTGCACATTTTCTACTATGTACTTAGTTTGATTTTAAGATATTGTGGCCGTTATAGTTTCTGTTCCTGCCTCTTGGGTTTCTGACATAGTTTTGCAAATTACAATTCAATAACCATTTTCAATAATGAAAAAACCTATATAATTTAATTAGATCCAAGTATTTATCACGAAAGTTTTAAAAAGATACATAAAATGAGTTGGGACTATTAGTATGCAATCAATTTAGGAGAACTTTCTTACCTTTACCCATAAATGCCTAAAAATATCTCAAATGGTGGTGGTGTTAACCTTTGACTGACATGATACCAGTGTATTATGGTTCATATTTTCTAACAAGGTCTGTTTGTATATATAAGAATGATATATTTGCTACTTATCCAAGTTTCTCACACCAGACATGGACTAAGTAGTTACTTTGTGAATGTGTTGAAAAATTGTGTAGTGTGCTATTGCACATAGAAACTTCCTACAGTAGTAAATAACCGTCTTATCTGATGAATCTGAGGATCAGTTGATCTTTTGAGTATATCTGTTTCTTAGAGAAAGCTGATAACATCTGAGATATGTCTATCCATGGTTCTAAATTGAAAAGCTCTATTTGAGAGGTATTAATTATCCACTTATGAGAAGCTTTGGTCACTGCTGGTGTGAGTACAAGTGAATGCTGGTAGCAACATGCAGTGTAGCATATTTGGGCAGAAAAGTTGTTTATTGTGAAAATCAGTGCATATTGCTGTTCATCATAAGATTAACACAGGTTGAAGTCGCTAATTCCAATTTTTTCCACCATGGGATTGGCTATACTTGAAATGTTATTTTTGAAATATTTGAAATATACTTGGTTTGAGTTTAGAATTGTTAAGTTATTTTTGTAAATCTGAAAACAATAAGCAACAATTAGGTTTCAATTCCCTAATTTTTGTTTTGTTTAGTTCCTTTATGCTAGTGTGGTTTTCTGTTTCTGAGTATTGGTTTGGTTTGGTACCCCCATCTTTTTGTATTTGTTTTTCTCTTCTTTTATTTGCAGCTTTCTATGTGATGGCATATTATTAATGCACTTTGGGGTGTTAGCTAAGCTGGGATGTAAAGGTTCATAATTATGCTTAACATTTGAATTAAAAAAAAAAAAAAAAAAGCAATTGCTAATCATGGTTAACTTGAACTTCAGTCAGAGATGTCTAGTCATTTTTGTATTTGAGTGAAATTTAATTTTCCTAATATATTGATTTTAACCATAGATAATTAATTTTTCAATTCTGTGAGTTAAATCGTACTTCTCTAATTTGACCATGTTTTTACTTTTCAGCTAATTGTTGATGCCAATATTGACTATAATGCACGTGAAGGTAGGAGCACAGCGGAGGTGAGGCCTTGAGATGCTACATGATTTTTTGTTATTGGACTTTTAGATGCATTTAGATTGTTTTTGTTTTCATTTTCAGTTGATATGTTTTCACTAATAATTATAGAAATATCGTGTTGTTTGTGATCAACATATTTCCTATTTTCAAGAATTTGCAAATGGAAAACAATGAATCCTTGTAGGAAGACAGTGATATATTTATAATTATAATTTTAATGCATTGAAGAAAAAACACTTTTATCATTTAGCTATTTTTAGTTATTTTTCTAGCTTCTCTGATATATGCTAAAGTAACCCTTCTTTTGGATGGTTTGCCATTTATTCTTTCTTTTTGTGAAATATAGTCTATTGTTATGAAACTTTTTGAGCATATTTTTATAAATTATAAATAATTTTCTCTATAACCGTCATCCAGTTGGTTAACTACTATTTAGGACTGATACAGAAGCCTTCCTTTTAGCCAAAAAAATCAGCCATGGAATCAGTCAACATTTGTGCTCATTTAACTCATGTTAAGCAACTAATTTAGAAAAATCTGCTATTCAACTTTAAATATGGCATTTAAATATCTTTTAAGAGTCTCACTTACCTTTTGATGGCAAGCCCGGACATAATGTTAAAGTTGCACCTTGGTAATTGGTTCATGGGCTCAAATATGGAAGAAGTCTCTTTGCATGTCCAAGAAGGCTTTTTACAATGACCTTCTATCATATCTTTTGTGTAGCAAGGAGCCCTTTAGCCCTTTAGCTTTTTCTTATTAACAGCATTGCTTTTGTCATAGTTCAAAATATGTATCTCAGAATTAGAGCAACATGTTACAGAATTGGAGTCCAAGGCAATATATATTCAAACTCAACAAGGTTAACATCGTACGAGATGCAAATAGAACAAACACCATGGATTGCTCTGTCTTTGCTAAATGATCTGATGTGTAAAACTGAGACGCATATGACAGCTAAAACAAAATGTTGGTGATTATGCTGGCTATTCTTATTTTATAATGTTTCAGCAGTAGCTGACATTGTCTGAGGAAAAGTTACTTTTGAGGCATTTATATATGGAAAGATGTTAGGTTCCTAAGTTAGACGATAGAAATCTACTACTAACACCAAGATTACTACAATTATAGAAAATAAAGAATCTTTTTATTAATTTTCTAAACAATGCATACACCACAATGGGTTACAAAGGAAAATGCTTCTTTCACACAGTAAACTGTCAATACTCACAGCATCCAAAAGTCCCTTCCTCCTAACCCGGTTGATCTTTAAATAGACCAACCCATCCTAACAACCAAAACTGTCTTGGTCCCTTTTTATTTAATTTTCTCATACCATAAAGTTTTCATATTTTCTCATTTCCTATTGGCCTAACAAAAGACAAGAAGTATCTAATGGGATATCTGAATGAAAATATCTTTTATTGAAGGCCAGAGACTCTGCAAAGGGGAAGGCTGCCTCTACAAAATTTACTCGGATTAGTACTAATGGAGCTCAAAGTATCGTTTTATGTGAACCTATCACTGGCCGTACTCATCAGGTAGGAAAATATTGGTTGATTTAGATTGCCTGTTTCTTTTTAGTCAAAAATTAAGCTGCATATTTTAATATCTTCATATACGGCTCTCTATTTCTGTATGATATTTGGTTTAAACATTGCTATCTTGTGTAAACCTCGCTATTGAAAAAAAATATTCTATCATCAATCTATCTTCAATGTGTTGTTTTTTGAGGCTTAGATCTCGCATTACATGGACTTTGATACCATAGCACATGCTTGCACGGAAATGATGTCTCACAGTATTCAATGACAACATATTCTAAAGCAGGCCTCTTGCCAGCCATTCTGTCACTGTATAGGCAAATGTATGACTGCCATTGTTTCTCTAAAACTTATGGAATACAAGAGATGAGATTAACAGGACATATGTAGTTGGAAATATTAATTCAACTATGACCATAGACATCCTACATCTTATTTTTGTTCAATTTATTATAATTTATATACGGTGCTTAACATGGTATATACATGTGGTGTAGATACGTGTTCATTTACAGTATTCAGGGCACCCAATAGCCAATGACATGCTGTACATCTCAGAACAAACTGTTGATCGATCTGTCAAAGGGTTGAGTGCTGATAGATCAGCTCGCATATCTGATGTTTCTCTGACACCAAATTTTGATGAAGTGCTCAATGCATGCGAAACAAATTCCAATGAAGATTTTAGCATCGATCCCATGTGTACAAATTGTCCAAATTTGGCACCCAAAGGGTAAGAAACCCATTATCTTAGAAAGCAATATTTGCTCCTTTGTATATTGTAAATTGTAAAAAGATAAAGATGTCTGGGTGACTTGAAGAAAGTTCAGAGTAGATTTGCTCGTACTAAAGTCTTTTGTGTAGCTGTCTAAACTCTAAAGTAGAGAGGGCACACCATAATTTGGTTGAGGGTAGATTTTCTCGTAGTCAAACATTTCAGCATTACATCACAGTTGAGCATAATTAGAGAAAAAATCAAGCAAACCATTATGATTCAATGCTTCATAAAAATTGGTACAGGTTTTACAATTTATATGCTCTGATCTCAGGACTTGAGGATATGAGAATTTGGTTAAAAATTTATTGGAACGAAGTAGGAGCTTTAAGGTGCTGATTGTTGTTCATCTAGGCTGTGTTTTCGTAGAAAAAGGCTCTTTCTGCGTGAGTATGACGTTGTGGATGCCATTGTTGATCTAAATAAGCATTTATTGTCTTTTTGGTGCAAAATCATGTCATATAACTTTCAAGATTTATACTTCTGTTTTTGGCTGTTTTGTGATTGTTTTATGTATTAATAATATATGGAAACATATCAGTTCTTTATTTGTTGTATAGCAAGGCTTGAAACTTGTAATTCTGAAGATTTTTTTCTGCCTATCCTTGTTTTAAATCTCAGATAGCTTGACCATTACGTTTGCTTCTGTCGAGCTTTTATAATTTCAGATATGATGGTGACGAAGAAGGTCTATGGCTACATTGTATTCGTTACTCGGGGCCTGGATGGACGTACGAGTGTCCATATCCTGACTGGGCGAAACTTAGCTAGACAGTCTTATATATCTTTCATCGTACATTTCAAACAAATATGCAATGTCTTGGTTTCTGAGTTTTCATCTGAGTTTTGTGGTTGGTGAAAAGCTGTTTAATCTCTTGCGATTATTCTGGATTGGAATGATCAATTATTGTTACTATTGGTTGTTTCACGTAGAAAAATCAGTAGATTATTCTATTTTAAAATTACTAAATGTTTTTTATAGTGCTCATGTAGTTTTACCTTTCTGAACACAACATTTGTAACTTATTATACGGGATTGCTTTGCATTTACCGGCACTGTGAGTGGAACACAGATGCCTAAGACTAATGTTGTAACAATTGTCTGCAAGTAGAGTATGGGCCAATGGCGAGAATTGAGTGGAGTGTTTTAGTGTTTGTATCTTCTATCATTTCTTTATTTGTAAGTTTCTCTTTATTTAAAACCTTCAACTCTTTGCCTTTTTCCCATAAATAATTGATTGTTTAGGAAAAAAATGTGATATGAAATTATTTGGAAGATTCAGGAGTTAGAAATTTGAAGCATTTTGGAGGATGTGACCAGGGTTTCAAAGAGAAACTTTGGAATTTTTAGTTTCTGATAAAGTAGTTGTTGCTTGATTAATTGGTGACAATTGTATTCTGATTAAGATTTTATTTTCTTTATATATAAACATGTAAAAAATAAGATTGATTAATTACTAACCGCTTAATCATTGAATTATGAATTTAAAGGAAAATTATGTACAAATGTCACATTAATTCTTTTTATTAAAACTGTTTTATATTGTGTGTATTGATACTTTTAATATCTGTCTAAAAATTAAATTGTTAAAACTTTTCAATGCAGGTTAGGTTGTTTGAAATTAGTGTTGAATTAATGAGTGAACCATCCTTCGTCTCCGAAAGACGCAAACATTCTTGGATAAGGATTTTAGTAGTTAAATTTCTGAAGCCCTCTTCAGCTAACATATCAGTTATTATGCGAAGTCATCTGATCTTCTCCGTTCAAGTGTCATGCTGATATTCTCATCTCATATTTAGTTGATACATGATATCTAAGTTAAAAATTTCAGAAAATAAAGTAAGTAAAGTCATTACTTTTGTTATTGAAAAATGTAGGGACTGACATTAGGTTATTGAAAGAAACTTTCAAATAGATTGCGGTTGATTCGTCATTTTCATCAGTAACTTCATTTTCAGATGGATAGTAATAAGTGGTCTTAAAACTTGAATTCATGTTATAATAATCGCCCTAGTATTAAAAAATAAGACACGATTTTAATATTTTAGAATATTATAACATGATTGTATTTCTACAAAATAAAGCATAAAAAAAATAAGATGGTACAAATTTGTGGGTTTTTAAAATTTGATGCTCTTATGTAGAGGATATGTTTACACATGTTCTGTGGACTTGATAGTGATAACGGTAAATATTATTTAACTTGAGTGTTGCTCACGAGAAAGAAGTGTTGTTTGTAATTATTTTATTATTTGACAAGTAATATAAATTTAATTTCAGTAAAGTGGTTCATTTATGTTAGATTTGTTAAATAATATATAAAAGCTTTGCATGAGAGTATAAATTGAAATTGATTCATGGATTGAAAGTGTTCGTTACAATCAATTATGAATTATTAGAAAATGCATATAATCAGACTTATACGTGGAAGAAAAAAAAAAATTAAAAACGAAATCAACAACCTACTTAAAAATTTTAACGACGATGTATGATGTCCTTGTACATGTATTTTTGCCTATCAAACAGTGAAACCTTTTTTTAGCATTCTACATTCATAGAAAATTTGGTCACGCCTAGTATATCTATAAAATGTCTCAAATTAGCAACATTTGGTAAGTTATATTATGTTTCTGTTTACTTGATGAGAATTAAAATGACGTCTAGTAGTAATATTTCGAGAACTAAGACTGCTGGATGATTAAAACCAGTCAAAAGATTTATTGAAGCAGTACAAGTAAGTTTGTGAATAAATAAATAAAATTACAATTTGTGAAAAATTACATGTAGTTATTGTGCAGGATTAATCTACGACAAAGACCACCCACACAAATGATACTTGACAATAATAAAAACAAAAAGAAATAATAAATAAAAAACACAGAGACCCTTAATTTATTCCATTGACGAATAGAATAAATTTAAATAATTTTGGGGAATAAAAATACATTCAATCCTTTAATTTATTATATTTGTCAAATGTTGATCTTAAAACTCGTATTTGGTTGAAGTGACGTGCGAAGGGATAGTTCATAGTCTTTGCCGTAGTACATAAAACTTGAATTCTTTTCCACATTTAGACCACAAGTCCAAAGTCTTTGCATTCCTATTGTCTATTGAGTCGCCACCACTCGACAAATTGACAACTGTTAACACTGTTTGCAACAATTTGGTGAGGGATGTGATGGAAAAAACGAAGGGTAGAGTCTCTACAAAATCCGTAGTGAAGAAAGAAACAACTCATTCGGAGATATGGTTGAATCCAAAATGGTTACGAGATATTTTTATTTTGGGTGCTGATATTTCTATTCTACTCAACTAAACAAATTCTAAGCACGCAATGATACTTAAGAGATCCCCATTAGTGCGTTGTGTTCAAATACACTAAATCTAGCTTGATATGATAGCATGTGCATCTTGAGGATATCAAATTAACAAGTTTGCATGAGATTTTTTTGAGGATTGAGTTCCTCTGGAGTGAGTAAACAAAGATACATGCGTTCACTTTTAATTTAAAGTAGGTTAAATACATAAAGATATACCTTTATCTCTATTTTTTTTTTATCTTAACTTTACACATGGTTAAATAAATATGAGCACTCGATTAAGACTAGGAAGGTACGTAGCACATGGCTTCATGCTGAATTGGTTCACCAAGAAAGCTATTATTAGAAACACCAATGTCCATCGTTGAAGTGTCACAAAATGAGTTGAACAGAAGCCATAAATCTCCTTTCACGGCAACTGTGTACGGCACAAGACAAAAAAGTAGGAGGAACAGTAAGATATGGTGGAAATAAAGCATGATGCAATCTTGGCCCGCCCCAAAGTTTATGCATGACACATGGTGCATTGCTACCTCTTCAAAGATCAAATCAATCACCAAAACCATATCTATCAAGGACAGCATTATGATGCAATCATTGGCACCAAGTCCAGGTTAACCACTAGAAAACATTAAAAAGGAAAAAAATGTAATGAACACATATTTCGCTACATTTCATTTGATTGACGTGCGTGAATAGAAAGAGATAAAGCATTAGAAGAAGACGTGTTTGATAAATGACTTGAGGAGCTTTAAAGTCTTCCAAAACTAGTGGTTTGTTACATCACCCTTATCTCTCTCTCTCTCTCTATGCATGTTTATATTTTTGCTTGGTGCATGGCATGAAGGTTATCTGCATCTCAACACAATCATAGGAGTCTTTTTAAGAATTTGCGTAATGCCCTAGAATGCTTATCTTTGTTATGTGTGGCCCCATCAATTCCTTGGTTTGGCTAGTGCTTCTTCTATTATTAATCGTGCATTTCCTACGCCTAACGTTTCTTTTTGATCGAGTTTATCCCCACTCCAAACTTCAACATTGTGAGACATTTGGAACAAACTCCTTCATATTTTTTTCAATATCTTCTTCAGAAGGCGACATCTTACTAAAAGCAGACACAGATAAGCCGCACAAATATGTGATCAATCATTTTTTTCCGATAGAAAGGATCAAAAATTTCCAAATTGACTTCTACTGTCCACCAACTTTTCAAATATAGTATGAATACATTCTATGTTGTTTTCAAGATATTGAACAATTATTTGCTCATTATTTAGTATGTTCCTTGTAAAGTGAGAAAAAAAATATTGAAAAGGGGGTTTGAAGATATAAACCAAACACATTTATTTCGGGATGATGATCACTATACCTACCATTTACGTGGTGGGTGTATATAAATCGTCTACTTTCTAGTCTTTTGATATTTCTAGAGGATTAATATGTATAAATGTAAAGATGCGTTTGAGTATAGACTGAAAAAAAGTACCTAAAACGGATTGAGTTAAACAAATAAATTATATTTAAATTAAATGATATTATTTTTTATCTTTAATATAAAATTTAAGTATTTTTCGGTAGAATATTTTATAAAGTAATAATTATATTAAACAAATAAAAGTATTAAAAAGTGTAATATATTAATATATATAAAGTTAAATTAAATTAATTATATAAATTAAATTTAAAAAATTAAAAAATTTATATTTAGTTTTTTTTTTTTAAAGTGAATCAAAATGATCAGATCCAGTTTATAACACAGATCCAACATGAATCCAACAATCTATTTTGCTTCTTATAATATAAGAGTTCGATCTGTTTAGGTTAATTACAGTATTATGGGTGGGTCAATTGTGTAAATGGCATGCGCATGCACCTAATCAACCTAAAAACAGCTGTAAAAGTACTTAGTTATTTATTCATAACACCTAAAAGAGATTCTAAAATCATTGATATTAAAAACTTCAAATAATTTATGTTTGCCAAAGTAAATTGAGATGGAGCAACGTAGGTGAAAGTGAATCGAAACTTCCATTTGCTAGATCCAACATAGTTTCGAGATTAGTTGGGTTGAAAAAAAATGAACCCAAAACAATTATAAATAAAAAGATGGACATGATTTATTTAGGGTTCCGCTCACTCATATTGAATCAATGATGACTTAAATTAACTTCTGTGTTAAAAGTGTTTAACTCTAAGACAAAAAAAAAAAAAAAAATTAAAATAATCCCAATAAAAAAATAAAAAAAATTATAATTTAAAAATTTTTAACACAAAAAAAAAAAAAAAAAAAAAACTTATAATCGTCCCAATTATAAAATAAAGTTTACGCATAAATTTTAATTTTATATATTTGATATATAATTTATTATTTAAATGAAAATAATATAGATTACACATTTATATGAAAAAAATAAAAGAATGTAATTCATACTGTAAAGTAGTAGTTTACATTTTTTATTTTTATTTTTTATTTTAGCGTTACATATTTAATTTTATTGTTATATATTTAATTTCAGCGGAGTAGTAGTTTTTCTTCACTATTATTTTTTCTTTTATTTTTATAGATGAAGAATTTACGCATATTTAATTATGTTCCAATTCAATTAAAGTTAAAGTTTAGGATTATACCCTTCTTCACTTGCAACTTGTGTACTGAAACCGGTAGACAAAGGGATATTTTTTGTGATTTGGTTATTAAACCTTGATAATCTTTGTTTGTTTGTTGTATTTTTTTTTTTTTACCTTTATATATTATATACTTGTATTTTTTTTTTTTTTTTTTTTGAACCATTTTTTTTAATTTTCTAAACCTTTTTTTTTTTTTTTTCTTTTAATAATTTTTCTAATTTATTTTTTTTCTAAT
>Ga0099824_1005345_pt1 | contig 18117 bp, 6 predicted proteins | sample SiratrowhiteBW_FD_76837 | JGI IMG/M metagenome (GOLD analysis project Ga0099824, IMG submission 76837) | Root nodule microbial communities of legume samples collected from California, USA - Siratro white BW | ecosystem: Host-associated > Plants > Roots > Nodule | place: USA: California... | reverse complement strand
ATTTTTTTTTTTTTTTCTCTTTTTTTTCTTTTTTGTAAAATATCATATTTTCGTTTTTTTTTTTCTTATACTTTTTTTTTTTTTTTTTACTTGCTTAGCATTGTTGTTAGTTTAGCTTCAGCTTCAGCTTCCTTTAAGGTTTATCTCTTCAATTATTTAGTGATTTTGTTCAAAATTTGATAGATGTGATTGTTCCATGTATGATGTGAAGGATGTAAATCTGTAGTTGAAATTGCAGAAGAGTGTGTTTTTTATTCTATTTTCATTTTTAATTAATCAAATGAGAAATCTCATGTATCTCCTACCAATTTAGGAATCTACCATCCTCTCAGTTGTGAGAGGGTTAATTTCTCTGCAAGATCAGTTCTGTGATCTGTAAAATGGTTATCTGTTACATTGTTGATATTTAGAGTTAGTTAAAATTGTAAAAATATTGGGTAATGTTTGATTGGTCTCTTTAAGTACATGTTAGGTTGGGATTCTATACGTAGCTTCCATGCCATCACAAACAGAGAAATCTTTCTGGTACAAAAACTGAAAGTCTGAGCTCTCCTCGACCAACCCAAATGAGATGAGGGAAAGTTTAGCTATGCTGTCTTTGGGGTCGGTGTGGTGGGACTGGGGAATGACAAATTCTGTGCTGGCACGTTGATGTGTCTAACTATGGACATCTTTTAGGATAGGATAGGAAGTGTTCTTACATTGGTCCATGATCGACAAATAGGTTCAGTTTCAGGTGCCATCACGTGGGCATCCAACACGTTGCAACAGCTGCCATCACATAAGGCAAGATGGAGGCTTCGTTAAATTTCTATTTAGTTAACAAATCCTTAGGAAAATAAAAAAATACAATTATTGCGCCGAGTTGACACTCTACCTTTAGATCTAATGAATATTAAACATTGCCCTGTGAGCCTTCCCATAATGTGATTCACATTTGCAGTATTATGTACATATATATATATGCCCTTTTTCATTGTTGGTGATGTCTTATATCTTTTCTTACTTTTTTTTTTTACATCCTTTTATTAAACATTTGATGGCCATGGCCGTAATATTATGCAAATCATTTAAAATCTATAATCAACTAACTAATCATATACATAATTTGGTACCAATTTCCAAGAGAGGGAAATGTTTTTCCCCCTTGCAAAAAACAAAACTTATACACATGTTGGTATTATTCTCTAATCAACTCTAAAATCTTATGATGGTAATTTACAAAACAAATCCAGGATGTGATAAGTTGTACGTCTGTGATAATAATCGTATGAAACTTTTTCTAATTTGAAACACTTTGTTTTGTGATGAAATATGATGATGGGATACGAAATGAAAAATTTTAATTACAGAAATTTATAAGAGTATTTTAAGAAATTTGAATTTAAATTATAGAAATTAAGGGATGTACGAATTTGTACACGTATGTCAACAAGTTATAGCAAGTAGTTATAGCTACGAAATGTAGTTTGCTAACACATTTTTCTCTAATTATGGAATAATATGTTAACAAATAATAACTATTGTACAGGATTGAAGAGTCTTCTTTATTGTCCAGGTTTTCAAATGACATTTAGTTTTTTTTTTTTTTAATTTATCTTTTTTTTTTAATTTATCTGAATGAATGTAAATAATGTGTTTTTTTTTTTATGTGATTGTTTTGACTTTTAACAACTTCATACTCATACTTTTACTGTCAAAGCTATCAAATAGTTAATGTTTACAGATAATCAAATATGCGTTTTGTTCAGTCTTAGGACTACTCGATCCCCTTGGTAGAACTATAAATGATAAAATACATTTAAGATATAACTTGAAAATGAAATTCTTTTAAAAATATAAATAAACGGTTTTTTTATTTATTTTGGTGTACTCTTGAATTTTAATTTCTAAAATGGATAGAAAAAGATTTATTTATTAAAATAGGCAAATTCTGCCAATTAGATAAGCATAATCTCAAACTTGTCAAAATAAAAAGGACATGTTGGTGATTGTCAAAATAAAAATGACACGGGCGATTTTAATTAATGACATTAATTAAAATCATTTCTCTATCTGAAATCATTTTTTAATTATTTGATATTATGATTATTAGGTTTAACAATTAATAAAAAAATAATTATTATATAATAATAATAATTAACAAATAATTTTTTAATTATTTAGCACTATGTTTGTTACTTTAACAATTAACAAAAAAATTAATAATAATAATTAACAAAATTGTAATAAAAAAATTAAGACATACAAATTTATTTTAAATTAAAATAAAATAACATAATGATAATAATAATAAGAATAATTCATATGAATTTAATTATAATTATTATTATGTTTAAATTAAATTAAAATAACATAATAATAATAATTAATAATAAGTGAATTCAATAATAATTATTATTTTTTAAATTAAATTTGTATGAAATTATTCTTATTATTATCATTATGCTATTTTATTTTAATTTAAAATAAATTTGTATCTCTTAATATTCATGTTATAGTTTTGTTAATTATTATTATATAATAATAATAATTATTTTTATTAAAATAATAATAATAATTATTATATAATAATTATTATTATTATTAAAAATTATATAATAATAATTATTATTATTAAAAATTATATAATAATAATTATTATTATTAAAATAAATTTATATTTTTTAATATTCATGTTAATTGTTAAACTTAAGGATTATGATATCATATAATTAAAAAATATTAAAGAGAGAAACAATTTTAATTAATGTTATTAATTGAAATCGTCATATTACTTTTATTTTGACCAATTTAAAATTATACCTATCTTGATGGCAGAATTCGTCAATTTTGGTAAATAAATTTTTTTCGACTCATTTTAGGAATTAAAATTAAAAAGTATATCAAAATAAAATAAAAAAAACCTGAATAAACATTTGTTAGGAAATCTTACTTTAAAATGTACAAAAATAATTTGAATGTGTGATCTGAGAGCAAGGGTGAGCGTAAGGGTATTATTCATCACAATATTAAATAATGATTGAAAGATAGCAAGAAAAATAATAGGATTTTTCATTAAACTGAACAAATGCTTTTTACAATGTATGTCTTAATGCGTCCTCACTCAATAAAAAATTCTTCTTCTTCAAGTTCTGCAATTAAATAACACCATCATTGATCCTGATTTATTTCACTTTGTACATCTTAATGTCCTCACTCAGACTAAACTTCTTCTTCATGTTCTGCAATTAAATAACACCATCATTGATCCAACTAAACTTCTTCATATTCTGCAATTAAATAACACATCATCATTGATTCTGATTTATTTCACTTTGTTGCTTTTCTTTTATCTGTTTTAAAAAAAAACCTACTTCAAATAAATAAATAAATAAATATATATATATATATATATATATATATGCACTTAGAGATCTTCCCAATAAAAGACTTTAATATTATTTTAAAATTTGAGTTCTAGTTAAATAAATAAGATATGATTAGAAAAGACTTATAACAAAATGATTAACTATTTTTTATAATCATTTTTTATAAGATTAATGATATTTCTACAAATAATATCATACAAAATTACTAACAATCCTTTCTAAACATCCTCTTAATAATACATCATAAATTGTCATAAATAGACTTTAAACTTAACTCAACCTTATAAAACTGTTTATAAGATGAGGTTTACATCCACTTATTTATAAACTATTAGATGTAAAATTTTCAACACACTCTCTCGTACCAAGGTTTTCTAACTCGTGCGTGAGACTATATATATAAAGGTGGTTCGATAGATGTGAGGTGAAGTTTACTCCTACTTATAAACTATTGAGAAACTTTATTTTTAGTCAATATGGGATATCAACAATTTTATATATTTATATTTAGATTATTTATCTTAAAAGTCCCATACTTCAAATCTTATTTTTAATTAAATTTTATATTAATCAAGTCATTTAATAGGAGTATGTTTAATATTTTATCTACTTGAATATTACAAGATTTTTTTTAAGAAAAAAAGAATAATTGAAGAAATAAGTAGAAATTTTTTTGTAAAGATAAAGTTAAACATAATGTGGAAACAAAATTTTGAGTTTAAAAGTTGAAGTTAAGCATGATAATTTTGGAAAATTTGAAGTTAAGCATGATAATTCTGAGGATCAGCGTCATTAAAATCAATGTGAAATTTCTTTGTAAGAGGTTATATGTGACTTTAATAAGTCATTTTAAAAGTGACTTGAGGAGAGTAGTTCACGCCTTAGAGTTTCAAACATAGGTTTTAGAGAAAAAAGAAACTTCTCATATTGCGTAGACAACTTAAAAGGCTCTCCTTCTGCTTCCATCGCTCCTCAATCTAGTTTCTTCATTTTTATATTGTTTTTTCTTCCTCTAGTTTCTTCATTTTTATATTATCTTTTCTTCCTCTTTACTCCATGAGTAGTTAAACTCCTTTTTGGTTATGGTTAGATGCAATTATACTAAATTCTCGATATATATTCTTTGTGTTTAAATATTAATGTTTTACTTCTATGTTTAATGTTTGTTGTAAATATTATCCATAATTTTAAGAATTTTGTGATTAAATATTTTCAATGTCTTAAATTGAGTAAAACACCTAATAAATAAATAATGTATTTAGGAATGAATTATGTTCTTATTGATCATCTTTTAGTTATTAAGTTTAAAAAAAAAATGTTTTTGTTAAGTATCACAATGCAAGATAGATATATTTAGTTCAAATGAAAAGACATAAAATTGAGAAGAAACAAATTTAGTTCAAATAAAAAGGCATATTGAGAAGAAAAAAATCACAAACCAATGAACAAAGACCCACAATGAATCCTTGAACGCCCTAATCTGGACCTCAAACACTATAGTCTAACACTAATTTAAATTGTATACAGTCTAATTTGAACCTTGAAAAATTAGATCTAAGTGGTTTATTTTTAATCTATTCATATTAATAAATATTATTGCATAATAAAGTCTAAATAAAAAATAATAATCAACTTGAAGTTTTTCAAAAAATTGTTTAGAAATAAATTGGTTATGATAATAAATTTATGTCAAAATATTTTGGAAAAACTTATTTAAATAATATACATTTTTTGTATTTACTAACAAAAAGTTTAAATATTTAGTTAATATTAATTAAAATTAGAATTATTTCAAAGTGAAATGTGTATGGAGATAAAGTATATGAAATTATCTAATAAAAATATGATTCAAATCAAATGCATACACATTTAGTTAAGTGTGAATATTTTCTTTTCCTGTTTGTGGGGTTGAGATTTGTGGAAGAGACTATAATGAGTGGGGCTAGAAACCTCATAATTCCTTACTATTTCTTTTAGCGTATAATTCAATAATTATGTTAATAGGAAATTGAAACTTACAAGCTAACATTCAAAATACATGGCCATCATTTAGTATGTCAACAACATTATATCTATATAAAGTCTCAAAGTAGTACATAGTTTTTTCCTTAATTCATCAAAATGATAAGATTGTGTGGATCTCGAAACAATACAGGAGACACATAACTCCTTCATCCTTGTGTGTGATAGGACCATTCAGAAACACAACAATAAGATAACAATTGAAATAATTCTTATTGTCTGTGATGTAAAATTGATTCATTTGAAGATGAACTTTTATGTTGTCGAGAGAAAGAGGACATTCTATGTGTAGTACATATGGTGAGTTTCTACTCAATGGTAATAATTTAGCAATAAGCTTAATTTATAGACAAAAAAATGATTAAGTGATAGATAAACATGATCTGTGTGAGTTGGTAAATGAATAGTACACGATAATGGATATAGTATATTGTAGGCACACGAAATAATGTATCTATTATGAAAACATTGGTGTTCGTTAGATTCATAATGTGTATACGTGTTATTGATGAGTGTGCCTTTAAGGAAGATAAATGTACGACGATACAATTTATTGGTCAGTGTGCCCTAATGAAAAGTAATGGTATAGAAGACTGTGTAATTCGAGGAGTATGATTGTCATTAGCATATTGTACTTGTTATATCATAAGTAATTAAATAATGAATTATAACTTCCAAAGAAAAATCAATAAAATTTGCATTCATTAGACAATTGAGAACATGCTACATGGAATACTATTTGGTTAGCTAACATAATTAATAATGTGAAGTCAATACCCAGAGCAATGTTGGGACATATTTTTCTAGTGTGTCTAGGTATATTAGAAGTGAATTTTAAGCTTAACTCAACCTTACAAAACTGGCTTGTAAAGTGAGATTTGCATCCACTTTGTTAATAAAGATATTTTGAGTTGAGGACTTGTTAATAATATATTTTGAAAACTCATAAATAGAAGTGAATTTCATATTAGTATAATTGTACATTTTGTAACATATTAAGTATGGATTACTGTAGTGTAATTGTGAAATTATAAATGTGTTAGTAGAATTATTTTTGGGTGTTACAATATTAAGTTATATAATGTAATTACAAGACATTTAGGTTTTACTCATAATCTAATAATCACATGAATTAAAATAAAGGGGTGAAAATTGATAAAAGTTCTTATTTTATTTTTTTTAGAATTGATAAGTCATGTAGATTATATAAATGAATAGTTACTCTAAGAGTAGTGAAAATGATAAAAGGAGGATGTAATAGAAAAAATTAGGTTATAGGGTCACATGTTTACTTTTGAAAGTTGTTGTGTAATATATTACATTATTTTTGTGCAATCTTGAGTGATTACAACTCTATTTGATTAATTAAATAGATTTATGCTTTATGATAATCTTCAATTGAAAAAAACATGTGCTTTATTGCTATTTTTCTTTTATTTGGTTTGTAATATACTTGTAAATTCATTAATAACTAAACTATAACAAATGAAACTTGTGACAAACTTCTCAATCAAAAGTTGTTGTTTAAATATCTCACAAGTTTTGATTAATATAAGAAGGAACATTATCACTAACTATTTCTTGCAATGTTATATCATGAATGCTTTTCCTTTTTTTCTCTTCTTTTGAGATGTTTTGACGAATGAAGTATTTTTGAGCATGACTTGCAATTTGAGATGAAGTTTTTGAGGGAACAAAATTATTTGAAATTTCTTTCCAGTTTCTTTCATGCTTGACAAGCCCGAGGACAAATAACCTGTTGGGTAACAGCCAAAACAAAATACAATTTTTTAAACATGGTATACAAAGATCAAAATTTGGAACAAGAAAAAATAAAATGTTTAAAAGTTTCGTTGAGAAATACTTGTGTTCATTTTCCGTCCAATGCTTACATTCCTTGCGAGTAAGAGCCACAGGTAAGTTATCAGAGGAAGCAGATGTAATGATTTGATTTGAATTTTGTATGGTTTGTGATTCTAGGTAGTTTGCATAGTTCAACACATCATGCCAACTAAAGTCATCATCTTGAGATAATATTTCGTTGAGTGACATAGCATGAACAATATGATTTGAAGGAATCAAAACTTCAATGTCATTAGAAACCTTGTGAAAATAACAAATTTTAAAATTAAAAATATCTATAACTATTATTAATAAAAAATTACTTACAATAAATAATAACTGCTTTTAAAGATTCTATAATTATAATATTATAATAATTAATTAATAAAGTGATTGTTTTCAAACTTTTTAGTTTAATTGGTTTTACTTTTATCAATACATGATTAAAAAACTACTTACAATAAATAATAACTATTTTTAAATATTTTATAATTATAATATTATAAAAGTTAAGAAAATGTATTTACTTTTATAATTTATATTATTTTTTTAACCTTAACAGAGATTTGAGTAATCATAACATCTATTTTTTATTACAATAAATTAGCATATGTATTTTTCCAAGTCCATATTTGATTTCTTTTCATAATTTTTTTATTTGAACAAATAATTATTTTGTATATTTTCTTTTCTTATATAATAATCTATGCAAGAAAATAAATATTTTTTTTAAAATTTTGGAAAAAAACTCTCTAATTATACTTTTATTTTTTAATCATGCATCGAAAATGTTCGGAAAGAAAAAAAAAACTAAAAAAAGTATAATAAATAACTCAAAATTTTAATGAGATTATAAAAAATATATGTTTTTTTAGTAAAGAAATCTTAAATGACTATTATATAAGAATAAATTAGAAATTGATATCTTAAAATTACAGGAGAAAGTTTTGATAAATTAGTATACTTTTTCTTATTCTACTTTAAATAAAGAAATTTATGCCAAAATGATTAAAGTCATCTCCTAAATGATTAAAAATAACTTTTGAATAGCAAAAGATTAATACGATTTTGTAATTGAAAAAAAGTAATAATGATATAAAAATTAAGAAGTCGTACTATGTTAAGTTTCTTTAAATAATGTATTAACACCTTTCCCTGAATTCATCTAGTTTTTTTGGGTTTTCATTTAAAAAAAATGGACAGAGATTTTAAAAATTGTTTTCTTTTTTACGTTAAGAATACTATACCTTTTGTAAAAGTTTCAAGAATAAATGAAAAATTCAAATTGTTTCATTTCTTTAGTTCTTTGAAAACGGGGTCGAAAAATGAAAAGCAAAAAAAAATTAAATTCGACCTCCTTTTCGCATACTGTTAAAAAACAAAAGTTTTTTTGAAATATTAGAATTTAATGAAAGAGAAATGCACAATTAATAATAAAATAAACCTTATAAATTTTGTTGGCTTGAGAAGGTAACATTGTTATTTCCACCAATTTGGAACTTCAAAATATGATGACTGAACACACTTTCTTTCCTCACTTCACTTTCTTTTCTATATGATACCTTGCTTTCTTTTCTTTGTAGTTCTTATTCTTATGTTGTTCTATTTATAAGAAGAGTAGAATTATCTTTTCAAAATGATAAAGTTAAAAATATGTTAAGATATTAAGAATGAAATGATAGGTTTAATATCTTAACAAATTTAATATTTTCTTGATAATGATAATAAATATATTTTATTTAATGAATATCTAAATAATTTAGATTTAATAACAATTTTTTAAATTTTAAATCATTTAAAATTTATAAAAGAATATATTCTTATGTATAAATCATAAATCCTCAGTCAGTATAAATTATAAATCCTAAGTCAGTGCGATCTAGATAAAAATAATTTTTTTTTAAATATTTAGATAATAAATAAATATTTAAGATAATAAATTCCTACTCCATACTAATTTTTTAAATAAATGAAAATTTGAATTTTATCCTATCATATTTTATATTAAGATTCACTTGTAGATGTTTTTTTATCTCATAAATTTAAAAATAAATAAATAAACTTACTTATATTTAAATTATATACTTTATTTTGTTTTAAATTTTCAAACACTACTTTCTATACCTTATACAACCCCCTTTTTTTTATTACAACATTACATGGCGAGTTTATTTTAATCTTACAATGCACTTCTCAATTAAAGTTTAAAACAAAGTTTTAAATAAAATAGAACTTAGTTTTCAGTTTTCATTTAAAATAAAAGTAGTTTGATAAATTTACTTTAAAAAATATTTTATTCAAAACTATTTTATCTCACAAAAAAATATTTGGTCAAACATTTTCTGATTTCATTTTCCAATTTTCATAAACATATAAAAAAATATAAGATTATTGTAGTATTAATTTTATTTTAAAATGCTTATATAAAGAAAATAATTTTTTTTACTTTAATTATTACTTTCTCATGTATATAAAACTGTAAACATAAAAATAAATACTATATATATATATATATATATATATAATTTTCTTTAATGGTAGGAGATAATTAGAACAATGTCTTATAAAATAAGATTTTAATTAATATAATTATACTAATTGTAGCTTTTTATTATTAATAGTAGAACTAAATGTGTCACGCATATATTTGTTTACATTTTTTATAACAAGAAAAATATTTTTATTTTAGTTTTCATGTTTTTAGACTTTTTTATTCAATTTTTATTAAATAATAACCCTTTTTCAATTTCTTTTTCTTTGAGTTAATTTTATGTTATTTTATTTTATATATTTATTTAAAAAATAGCAGATAAAGAAAGTAATTATTTTATTTTTATTAACTCAAGCATTCATTTGCAATTTACGTTCCGGTTAAAATATTAATAATTTGATACATGAAAAAAATAAAAGAAAAAATAATTTAAAAAGTGTATAAAAGATATTTATATTATCATTAAGGTATATGATAACTGGGAGGAGTCCTATCATTTTTTTAATATGATGTAACTTTATAAGTTCTAGAATTTATTTAGAAGATGCATATCCAACTAACATATCACGACAAGAAGTTGGATGAAGACAATATATTTTTCAAGAAGGTGTTTTGGAAATTTATACCATACATCAATGGTTTTCAATTTTGTAAGCCCATTGTGCATGTCAATGAAACTTTTCTATATAAAAACTACATAGGGACTTTATTGGTGATAGTTGTGCAAGATGTGCGCAACAACATATTACCAATCATCTTTGTTGTCGTTGAGGGTGATATTATTAATGCTTAGTTATTTTTCTAAAGGAACCTAAGAGGTACGTCACTCACCAAGATGGGCTCTACATAATTTTCGATCAACACAAATTTATAAGGAATGCATACTCTAAAGACGACAATAGTTGGAACCACAACAATTTAGTGCATTGTTATGTGCATTGCTCCTGTGTACACATTGGAATAAGTTTTCCATGTGTGTGAAGGAGATAGCTTGGAAATGAAGAGTATTAAACTCGTTACATTGGCCTAATACTATGTCTAAATCAAAAAATGAAAAAAAGAACTTCAAAGGACATACCTAAGTCAAGTATACATCAGGTTTCCATAAATATTTTCATTGTCTTGAAGTCAAAATACCTGATAAAACCATGTATCTATAGGAATGAGTTATGTTTTTATTAATCATCTTTTAATTATTAAGTTTAACAAAAATTACTTTTGTTAAGTATCACAATACAATATATATATATATATATATATATATATATATATATATATATATATATATATATATAAAATTAAATATAATAAAAAAAAAAAATATATATATATATATATATATATATATATATATATATATATATATATATATATATCCAATTAAGTATAATAACAAATAAAAAGATATCTAAATGTCAAGAAAAAATCACAAACCAATGACCAAAGACCCATAATGAATCGTAGAATGCCCTAATCTCGACCTTCAACACTAATTTAAACCATATCCAGTCTAATTCAAACCTTGAAAGATTGGATCAAGAGGTTTAATTTTTAATTCATTTATATTAATAGATATTATTACATAATCAAGTCTAAATAAATAATAATAATTAGCTTGAAGTTTTTCAAAAAATTGTTTAGGAGAAATAAATTAGCTATGAATTATTTAACAATGTGAGAAAATTATAACTATATTTTAGTTTTTCAGTACAAGAAACATGATTCGTTATCATGTTATATCTTGAAAAGACATCCACTTAATGATGTTGATTTTTTTCCAAAGAAATCAGAAAAAAAAACTTTGTGAATAACACTTTCTTGAATTTATTTACCAAAATGAACCTAATTACTTTAAACGTGCAAAATTGGTCTCTCCGTGAATTGATTCCTTAATTGTCAATATTTTTCATTTAATTGAATGTTTGATAAATTTGAAAAAATTGTGCGTAGAATCACACGTGAATCAAGATTGGTTCAAGAGATATCAAGAACACCAATAATTATATTGGTTCACTCTTCCTCTAAAGCTACATTCAGCCTCTTTGCCAACAAGTAAAGAAATTTACTCAAGAACTCAAAGCTCAATCAATATTCAACACAATAGACTTGCACCCTGCAAGAGTCCATCTGCACCCTATAGAATAACACCTCTGAACCTTACAAAGAATACAAAACCAATGCAGAACCCTACTGCACATCTACAAATGTAAACCCTATACAATTTGTAAACTAAACACTCACAAATACATGGAAATTAGAAAAACCAAAATTAATTATACACATACAACAACCCTAGACAGAAAACGAGTGCAAAAAACTTATCTCTAATTATCTAAAACAAGAGTAGCAGATTTTTCACTAATGGAGAGCTTTAAGATCTACAATCTTAATCTTTCTTGAAGAGAAACCCTTTCTCTTGGATGAACAATGTTTTTCGCACCTTTAGCTCTCTTAGAAAGTAAAATATCATTTTTGTGTTTTGAGAAAACAACCACTTCTGTTTTATAAAGCGACCAGTTATAAAACTGATTAACAGACCCGATTCAAACTATTGAAATCCAAAATCAATCGATTGATTTTTCTCAAAACAAATTTTCAGCAAATTGATTTTCAAAAATAATTGATTGCAAAACTTTGTAAAGGTGATTTTCGAAAATGATCAAGCCTTCTTGAAACAATTTTAAATGTTTTAGCCTTAGTAGATCCTTAAAACTCATTCCGAAGGTTCAAAGTGCTTGCTCATGGTCCATGGATCACACTCACACATAAAGCCTAAGTTTAGACCAACACAAGATGATCTACATTCTTGCTCCAAGTTGACTTCAACAAATCACATGGTAGCTTTAGTGCTAACAAAAAATTGAAATAAATTCTCATTGTTTGTGATGTAAAATTGATCCATTTGAAGATGAACTTTTTTGTTGTTGAGAGAGAAAGGACATTCTATGTGTAGTGCAGATGGTGGGTTTCTACTCAATGGTAATAATTTAGCTGTAAGCTTAATTTATAGACAAAAAATAATTGAGTGATAGATAAACATGGTCTATGTGAGTTGGTAAATGAATGGTATAGCATAATGGACATAGTATATTATAGGCATATGAAATAATGCATCTATTACGAAAACGTGTTCGTGAGATTCATAATGTGTATACATATTATTTATTAGTGTGCCTTTAAGGAAGATAAAGGATGGATGATTGTACAACGATACAATTTATTGGTTAGTGTGCCGTAATGAAAAGTAATGTATGAAAGACTGTGTAGTTTGAGAAGTATGATTGTCATTATTTCAATGTATGCACATGAGCGATGCACATAGCAAAATATACACTCACTAAATTGTTTTTGTTCCAACTACTACCGTCTTTTATGCATTCCTTATAAATTGTGTTGATCGAAAATTATGCAGAGCCCATCTTATGGAGTGACATACCTCCTAGGTTCCTTTGGAAAAAGAACCAAGTATCAACATATCACCCTTAATGATAATAAAGATCATTGGTAATATGTTGTTGTGCACATCTTGCTTAAGTGCCACCAATAAGGTACCTCTGTAGTTTTAAAAAAAAAAGTTTCATCGACATGCACAACCTACTTGCAAAATTGAAAACCATTGATGTATTATATAAATTTCCAAAAAATCCTTTTGAAAAATATGTTGTCTTCGTCTAACTTATTGTTGTGATATATTGGTCGAAATTACATCTTATGAATGAATTATGGAACATATAAAGTTGCATCACATTCAAGAAAAATGATGATTTTTTGTAAGATTCCTCCCGGTTACCATATACCTTATAACTATTTTGTATATCCTCTTTAAAGTATTTTATCTTTGACTTTTTTTTATGAATCAAATTATTAATATTTTAAACAGGGTGTAAACGTTTGAGTTAATAAAAAGAAAATAATTACTTTCTTTATTTACTATTTTTTAAATAAATATATAAAATAACATAAAATTAACTCAAGAAAAAAGAATATAAAAAACAAGTAACTATTTAATAAAAATTGAATAAAAAAAGTCTAAAAACATGAAAACTAAAATAAAATATTTTTCTTATTATAAAAAAATGTAAAAACATATATGCGTGACACATATAGTTCTAATATTAATAATAAAAAGATACAATTAGTAGAATTATATTAATTAAAATCTTATTTATAAGACATTGTTTTCATTATGTCCTACGATTAAAGAGAATTATAGATATATAGTATATATTTTTATGTTTACAATTTATATACACGAGAAAGTAATAATTAAAGTAAAAAAAAATATTTTCTTTATATAAGCACTTTAAAATAAAATTAATACTACACTACGCTTATATCCTTTACCTGTTTATAAAAATTGGAAAATGAAATCAGAAAATGTTTGACCAAATATTTTTCATGAGATAAAATAGTTTTGAATAAAATATTTTTTAAAATAAATTTATCAAACTACTTTAGTTTAAATGAAAGCTAAAAAGATAAAAACTGAAAAGTAAGTTCTATTTTTTATTTAAATTTTTATTTTTAACATTAATTAAGAAGTGCATTGTAAGAATAAAATAAACTCGGCCATTCTAATAAAAAAAAGGGTTGTATTATAGAAAGTAATGTTTGAAATTTTAAAATAAGATAAAATATATAATTTAAATATAAGTAAATTTAAGTTTTATAAATTGCTGAGATAAAAAATAAAGCTACAAGTGAATCGTAATATAAAATGATAAGATAAAATTCAAATTTTCATTTATTTTAAAAATTAATATGTGGTAAGAATTTATTATCTTTAATATTTATTTATTATCTAAATCTTTAAAACGTATTTTTTTTATCTAGAAGGCAGTGCCAAGAATTTATGATCTATATATAAGAACATATTCTTTTAAAGTTTTTAAATAATTTAAACTCTAAAATTTGTCAGTAAATCTAAATTATTTAGATATTTTTAAATTAAATATATTTATTATCGTTATAAAGAAAATATTAAAGTTTTTAAATATTAAAACTATCATTTCATTCTTAATATCTTAAAATATTTTTAGCTTTATACTTTTGAAAAGATAGTTCTACTCTTTTTATAAATAGAACAACAAAGAGGAAAGAAAGTGTGTTACGTCATCATATTTTGAAGTTTCAAATTGGTGGAAATAATAATGTTACCTTCTTATGCGAACAAGATTTATGAGGTTTATTTTATTATCAATTTTGCATTTCTCTTTCATGTACATAAGTGATGCATATAACAAAGTATGTACATGCACTAAATTATTATTGTCGTCCCAACTACTCTCATCTTTAAATTATGATTTTTTTATAAATTTGTTTTGATAGAAAATTATGTAAAGTTCATATTATAGAATTACGTACCTTTTAAGTTTTTTCTTAAAAAAAAACCAAGCATTAATAATATTATTTTTAATGACAACAAAGATGATTGATAACGATTGATGATATGTTGTTACACATATATGGTATAGTTGTCACTAATAAGGTTTTTTTATAATTTTTATATAGGAAAGTCTCATTGACATGCATAACCAGTTTATAAAATTGAAAATCATTGATGTATGATATAAATTTTCAAAAGACCCTCTTGAAAAATATGTTATCTTTGTCCAACTTTTTGTCGTAATATGTCAGATATACATCTTTTAAATGAATTCCGGAACTTATAAAGTTACGTCACATTCAAGGAAAATGATAATATTTAATAGGACTACTCCACCCAGTTAGCATATACCTTATTGATAGTATAAATATCCTTTACATACTTTTTAAATTATTTGATCTTTGATACTTTTTATTTTTATATGTATCAAATTGTTAATATTTTAACCTAAATTGCAAATGAATGCTTGAGTTAATAAAAATAAAATAATTACTTTCTTTATATGCTATTTTTTAAATAAATATATAAAATAAAATAACAAAAAATTAACTCAAAGAAAAAGAAATTAAAAAAAGTTATTATTTAATAAAAACTGAATAAAAAAGTCTAAAAACATGAAAACTAAAATAAAATATTTTTCTTATTATAAAAAATGTCAACACATATAGCTCTATTATTAATAATAAAAAACTACAAGTAGTATAATTATATTAATTAAAATATTATTTTATAAGACATTGTTCTAATTATCTCCTACCATTAAAGAAAATTATAGATATATATATATATATATATATATATATATATATAGTATTTATTTTTATGTTTACAGTTTTATATACACGAGAAAGTAATAATTAAAGTAAAAAAATATTTTATTTATATAAGCATTTTAAAATAAAATTAATACTACAATAAGCTTATATTTTTTACATGTTTATGAAAATTGGAAAATGAAATCAGAAATTGTTTGACCAAATATTTTTTATGAGATAAGATAGTTTTGAATAAAATAGTTTTTAAAATAAAATTATCAAACTACTTTTATTTTAAATGAAAACTGAAAACTAAGTTCTATTTTATTTAAAATTTTATTTTTAACTTTAATTGAGTAGTGCATTTTAAGATTAAAATAAACTTAATGTTGTAATAAAAAAAAAAGGGTTGTATAAGGTATAGAAAGTAGTGTTTGAAACTTTAAAATAAAATAAAATCTATAATTTAAATATAAGTAAATTTATTTTTTTAAAATTTATGAGATAAAAAACCATCTACAAGAAATCTTAATATAAAATATGATAAGATAAAATTTAAATTTTCATTTATTTAAAAAATTAATATGGAGTAAGAATTTATTATCTTAAATATTTATTTATTATCTAAATATTTAAAAAGTATTTTTTTTTTATCCAGATCGCACTGATCAAGAATTTATGATTTATACATAAGAATATATTCTTTTAAAAAATTTAAATAATTTAAAGTTTTTTTATTAAATATTAGTTAGATATTTTTTAAATAAAATATATTTATTATCATTATCAAGAAAGTATTAAACTTTTTAAGATATTAAAACTATTATTTCATTCTTCATATCTTAACATGTTTTTAGCTTTACCCTTTTGAAAAGATAGTTCTACTCTTCTTATAAATAGAATAACATAGGAAGAAGAACCACGAAAAAAAAAAGAAGCGAGGTATCATATAGAAAAGAAAGTGAAGTACCCGAAAGAGAAAAGAAAGTGTGTTAAGTCATTATTTTGAAGTTCCAAATCGGTGGAAATAACAATGTTACCTTCTCAAGTCAACAAAATTTATGAGGTTTATTTTATTATTTTTGCATTTCTCTTAGATTCTAATATTCAAAAAAAGAACTTTTTGTTCTTTTAACAGTCTGGGAAAAAGGAGATCGAATTACCGTTTTTTGGTTTTTTTAAAAATAGCTTTTCATTTTCGACCCCGTTTTCAAAGAACTAACCAAATGAAACAATTTGAATTTTTCACTTGTTCTTGAAAATATTCTTGAAACTTTAAAAAATATATATAATATTTTTAACGGAAAAAAGAAAACAATTTTTAAAATCTCTGTCCATTTTTCTTAAATGAAAACCCAAAAAAACTAGATGAATTCAGGGAAAGGTGTTAATACATTATTTAAAGAAACTTAACATAGTATGACTTCTTAAATTTCATATCATTATTACTTTTTTTCAATTTCAAAATCGTATTAATCTTTTGCTATTCAAAAATTATTTTTAATCATTTAGGAGATGACTTTAATCATTTTGGAATAAATTTCTTTTATTAAAGTAGAATAGAAAAAGTATACTAATTTATCAAAACTTTCTCCTGTAATTTAAGATATCAATTTCTAATTTATTCTTATATTATCTTATATAATAGTCATTTAAGATTTGTTTACTAAAAAAACATATATTTTTTATAATTTCATTAAAATTTTGAGTTATTTATTATACTTTTTTAGTTTTTTTTTTCTTTCCGAACATTTTCAATGCATGATTAAAAAATAAGAGTATAATTAGAGGAAATTTTTTTCATGAAATTAAAAAAAATATTTATTTTCTTACAAAAATATTATTATATAAGAAAATAAAATATATAAAATAATTATTTGTTCAAAAAAAAATTATGAAAAAAAATCAAATATGGACTTGGAAAAATACATATGCTCATTTATTGTATTCCAATTTTTATGATAATAAAAAAATAGATGTTATGATTACTCAAATATCTGTTAAGGTTAAAAAATAATATAAATTATAAAAGTAAATACATTTTCTTAAATTTTATAATATTATATTATAAAATATTTAATAGTTATTATTTATTGTAAGTAGTTTTTAATCATGTATTGATAAAAGTTGTAACAACCTAGAAAATCTGTCATTTGAGTGAAATGGTAGAAGTGGAATGAGCACTTGATTATTATATTATTAAACTAAAAACGCGTATTTATAGAAAAAGTAAGTAGTCAAGTCTCATTT
>Ga0099824_1005344_pt1 | contig 18120 bp, 9 predicted proteins | sample SiratrowhiteBW_FD_76837 | JGI IMG/M metagenome (GOLD analysis project Ga0099824, IMG submission 76837) | Root nodule microbial communities of legume samples collected from California, USA - Siratro white BW | ecosystem: Host-associated > Plants > Roots > Nodule | place: USA: California... | reverse complement strand
TATATAAATAAAAATTTTTATTTTTAATAATTAATTTTTTTTATAAATAATTATTTTTTTTTTTTATTTTTTTTTATATTTGTTTTTTTTTTTCTTTTTTTTTTTTTTTTTTTTACCATAGTCCATTTTCTGCAATGCATTCAGTAACACAATTGACCATGCTACAGGTTTAATGCGGTAATGCAGAGTTGGCAACTAGTATTCAACTGGGAGCAAGGATTGAATTTTCAAGTTCGAGATGTACGCGCTCGCGTCTTGGCAGACATGGCTTGGGTTACCATGAAAACATATGTTGACATGGATACAGGGCCATTCAATGTGACCAATGTTTTTGAGTTCCATAATGGACGGTGGTATATTGTTCATCATCACAGTTCTTTGATGAATGGGGATGTGGACCATCAGATAGTACATGGATAAATAGTGAGAGATGATACATTGTTATGTCTGATACTGGTTACAAAAGGTGGTTTTATTTGCAGAAGCAAGATGCTTGAAATTTTCGTGATTTCTTTGGAAGATCCTTCTGTAGTTTCCAATTTTAGTTTCATTTTTATACTGTATATAAGACAGGAGTCGCAATGGCGCCAGAAAAGAGTTATAAGTACAGTAAATGGATTAAAGTAAACTCAAAAAGATGGGCAGAAAGGGGTTACCTGTGAATGATAGGTTGGATCAGGACGTTCATACTTTGCAGGCATCCAATCTTTAGACGAGACTTGTGAAAAGCAAGGCTGAGCAGTCGTGGGGCGGGAGCAAATGCACAAGCATTCTCTGTTTTTTGTCGTGCATCCTAGTCGTAATGTGCATCTTTTTCCTGTGAGTTGATTTTTGAATCATATGCTAACAAAATCATGATTTTATTGTAAAGCATGATTACGAGAGATTCAGAATTGGAGTTCCAGAAGTACTGTTTTTCCTTAAACCCCCGACAAGGCGATGATAGCATATAACACGGTTCGGATGTCAAAAATGTATAATTTGAGAACGTCCTAGTTTCCAAAATAATCTTATCAGAATGAAGGAATATAACAATGGTAAGATCACGGGCTAAAATGTATTGATGAAGATTAATTTTTAAAATATATTTAGATTGTTTATTTTAAGACTAAGGATTTTTCGGTAAATTGCTAATAATTAATTCGAACACTAAATGAATTAACTATGAGAAAAATATCGAGTACGGTTTATAAGTCTGTTTTGGCAAGAATTTCATAATGGAAATTTTGCTGCCAAACTTTAATATTCCTTGACAGAACTTGCCCACGTAACTTAATGGTGAGAGAAGTGAAGTTGTTACATAGTTGCGTTAGCACTTAGCAGCCTCATATTTGACAGAGGTGAGGCTTTGGAGGGGATAATCAAATTAAAGGAGTGGTACACGTTATCCACCCCAGAGAAGAGAGAGAATGACAATATCTGTTTTCTTAGTTCCGACGCCTCAGTTGTGCAGCTACAAAAACTCGTGGCCAGCTCCAACTTTCACTTCTTTTTCTTCTTCTTCGAAGTTAACTGTTCCACTGTGCTCTCCTTCACCTCCAACTTCTGTTATCGAAGAGGGTCCTTCTCCTGCACCAGACGATATTCCCGTTGTTGATCGCTCAGAATTCTTGAGGTATAATAGTTTCGCGTTATATGTAATTCCCATACATGTTGTCTTCTCTCTAGCATGGAAAATAGTGTGTAGATCTTTTTTCTTGACAGATAGCAACTAATTTGAGATGTTTTTCACAGCGGTTGTAAGGCATGTGGAAGAGAAGAAATAGAGACAGGATGCAATGGTGAAGGAAGGATTCAGGGTGGGATTGCAACAGTACCAGGGTTTGGGTGGTGGCCTATAAAGGCTTACAGGCCATGCCCTGCATTTGTGGCATCTGGTGGTAGGTATAGGCGGCAAGGACAAAGCATGGACGAGGTTGTCTCCGGAAGTGGTAAAACACCTACAGCAGGAACTGCCAGTGACTCGAAGACAAGGTACATGAAAATTTCCTTCTTTTCATGAGCTTCTTATTCTCTAATATCTAAATTTGTGGTCTACATATGATAAATGAAGTAGTAATCTCCTATCTTAGATGATTTAGTCTTTCGTACAACTTATAATTCGTGAAACTTTCAACAAGGCTATAATACGTGCTTTAAATAAATTTTCGACATTCATCTCTAAAGTAAGGACAGCATTCACGGTGTTGTATTTCGCTTCCCGGGGATTCTAATATCACTTTTTTATGAATAAGGTAGAGAATAGTTATATAAGACGAGATATTGACATGGTACTTATTGAGGAAAAAATTACTCTCAACTAAGGTAGGTGATTTGAACATACATAAAGAAGACCAATATAAGCACCCATAAGAAGAGTAGATCGTATCATTTGCAGCCTTGTGAAAAAGGGATCTTATGGTGAACATTATTGTTGAAGATTTCGTTTTTGAATAAGTCCAATGATATCGTGTGCTCATCTAGTGGGATAAAATATTGTTTATGAGAAGTGTCTCAACAACTAGAACCAAATTCTTCTCACACAAGGTAACACTACTATGTTTTGTTCGAAACCAATTCATCAGAGCATTTGATTATGAATCCTTTTTCAGTCTCACTTTGATCTCTCTTGATCTACCCCTTACTCTAACCAGCTTCCCGGCACCTGATCAGTTCTATAATTGGGACTTCTATTGGACTTCCTCCCATGTGTCCATAGTCCAAACCGACAGAGGTGTGATTTTACTTAGTTTGAGTCCTATGATTTACTACACATTGTATGAAGATCCTAGATTCCTAACTATATGGCTTAATTTCCAATTTTCACCTTCAAGTCCGTGCTAGCCCACTTCTTACTTAACTTTCCTTCCTTCTTGTACTCTCATTTTATGCCTACCTAAACACAAACCATGTGATTTCAATGCTTCTTCTCATAGCTCCAGTTCACATTTTATTTCTTCTTCGGACGTGCCTATTAGAACTGTACTACTGTACTATTTGCAAAAGACATTCATTGAAGCACTAGCTCCTAGGTATGCTAAATATGAATGTCCAAAACCTAAGGTAAAAGAATCAGGGCCACCCTTTTGAGAGGAGTATCTCTTCAACAAGCACACGCATGTTGTGATGCACGTGTGGTCTTTAGTTTGACCATCGAATGCCTCAACTATTGATTTGGTACGTCTGGTTGGAACTGGGTCACGGGTGCTTTGCTTAGTTGAGTAGAAGTTCTTTGTTATATGGTGAATGTATTAGACCTGCTAGCTACTATGATTTCACAGAAACATACGCAATCTTATTTTGCATCTGTTTTACACTTTGTTTTTGGTTGATTGTGCGCACTTTGATGTTTATACAGATAATTGAAAAGCTTGCGAACAACTATTCGTTACCCAAGTGTCTTCTTTGCTTTGTTTCCAGAAAATTAGTATTCCAGAGGAGAAACTAAAGTATCTGAATTAGGTAGCCTAAATTACCGTTCAAACTTGTGTATTAATCATGTAGAGTGAGGTGATATTCTGTTTGAAAATCTGAGCTCTATAATTTTCCACGATTTTGTGATCTTTCACGTACCTCTGTATCTTCTAACTAGTGCTGTAAAATGGTGTCAAATTTTGCAGTAACAAAAAGGAAAGTCTGAAGAAATCTAAGAGGTAAATGTTTGGGAGGACTATCCAACTTTGAGGTGACAAAAGCGAGAGGTACAAGGAAGAGGGGGTAAATAAAATGTTGATGTTCCTGGTCTGCTACAAATGGTACATTCAACGTTGTGTAAGGATTATGAAAATATATATGTACGTCTTATAAATGTACTGGTAAAAAGGGTGATGTCATGTAATCATGTACGCTTTTTCCATTCATCTCCCGTTATCTGCCAGTAGAATTACTTTAGGTTTGAATAGGTGAAAGCAGAGGAGAAAGGAACATAAGAAATTAAAAATATCATATTTTTGGATTGGTAAAATTGAGATGAAAAATAACAAGTGTTTTAACTTAAAAAATAATCTTATAATGTTGTTTATCTTTATTTTTATTTTCCTCCAAAGGAAACGAGAATTTTGTTTTATTTAGCGTAAAACTGGTTAAATAACTCGTCCTGCACGGTTATTAAATTTATTATGGTTTAGTTTTATCTATGTGCACGTATAAATAATTATGCTATGGATATTAATATACAGATACAAATTTCATGCGAAGAAACAGACATAAAATGCATGAAGATTAAATATATACACAATTTTGTAAGAGATGCTAATAATAAATGTTTTAAATTAAAATTGTGTTGATTATTTTATTGCAAATAAGTAACAATTATATATATATATATATATATATATATATATATATATATATAGAGAGAGAGAGAGAGAGAGAGAGAGAGAGAGAGAGATTGACTGATTTTTTTTAAATATAAAATTAATTATACATAATGCAATATTGTGATTTGTATTGTATAATTTAAGTTTCTTATATTTAGACTTTAAATTGATAAGTAGGATTTCAATTTACCAAGAACAGTTTTATTACTTAAAATTGAGGAAAAATGCACTGATAAGTAGTATGATTCTAGCTTATCTAAGAAGTTTTATGATTCAATATTCAGGATTAGATCAAATTTTTTATCTTAATTTTACTTTTTCTTAAACAGTATTATATTAAATATTTGGATTGATTTAATTAAATTAATTTTACAAATATTTTATCAGTTCAATTATAACATTTTAACCAATTTTTTCTATTCTCAGTAAATTGGATTTATTTTGACACTTAAAAGAAACACCCCCTATTTTGCACCCTTCATCATACAATATCACACATAACACAACACTAACACCTACTCAACAGAACCGAACCGTTTCCATCTTTCTCCGAAATCAATCTGTATTATTTTGCTTCTTTTGTGTCAGAGAAATCAGCGAGACTGCAAAATGGACGATACTGAGACAAAACAACGAATCGAGGAAACAGTTCGCAGGATTTTGCAAGAGTCGAACATGGACGAGGTTACGGAGTCTAAGATTCGAAAGCAGGCCTCCGAGCAACTTGGTCTCAACCTGTCTCAGCCCCCTTTCAAAGCCTTCGTGAAACAGGTAGTGGAGGCTTTTCTCCAGGAAAAGCTAAATGAACAAGAACAACAGCAACAACCAGATGAAAACGATGAGGAAGAAGAACAAGGAGTTTCCAAGGGCAAGGAGTACGATGATGAAGGCGATCTCATCATCTGCAAGGTTTGTTTGGTTTTTCTTTCCTCTGAACCACTTTTGGTCATTTTACAGGTGACAATGGGAAAAGGGTTCCTCAGATTAATTTTGTTTTTGGGTTTCAGCTTTCAGAGAAGAGAAGGGTGACCATTCAGGATTTCAGAGGGAAAACTTTGGTCTCCATTCGCGAGTACTATAAAAAAGATGGCAAAGAACTTCCTACTTCCAAAGGTTGTTTGTGTTATTTGTTTTGTTTAGGCTTTCTTTTTTATTCTCCTGATTCCTTTGGAAAAGGAATTTGGTTTTGGATAGAGGCGGCCTTGAAAGTTTTCATTTTTCTTGTGTTTTTCGAAATAGGGGATGGTTGGCGGTTTTGTTTTAACTTTTTTAATCATGTTCAAATCCTTTTCGTTAACTTTATGCTAATTAGCAGAGAGGGGAACTGGAAAAAACGTTCCTTTCTGATATTCAGCGGTTTCTTGACACATCTTTGCATAGTGGTTTAGTTTAGTGTAGGAGTTTAAGACGATGGAGACATCATATGATATCTCAGGCTATTTATTTGCTGATAAAAAAAAAATATCTCTGGCCATTTATTTGGTACTGTCTATGTTGTGTGTGTTGGCTTCGTGTTGTGTAATGTTCCATGCACTCCTTCCGTATACAATGCATTGAAAATCAAAGGTATTAGCCATTTCTTTAGCCTATTATATATGGCTGCAGTTCTGTTTCACATAGATATCTGGTTGAGCACATAAAAAAAGGTTGGGGACTTGGTTATGGAATTTGATTAGCTTTGAAATAGTAAGAGTATATGATCGAAATGGGTTGTATTGTATCTAAGAAAAAGTTAGACCAGAATGGGTTCTGGTTTCCTCACTCAGCATTACTACGTTTCTTCAATATCATATTTTGTTGGACTACACATATCAACCCCACGTTACTACTTTGACTAGATAGAAGCCTCAGTGTTGCAGTTGGCATGGCAAAATTCTTGTAGTCAGGAATTTTCTCTGTGCGGTAGCACGAAGTGCCTATGCATATTTGAGGTTCACTAGTCTTGCATTGCTGTGTGGTGTCTAACTAACTATTGTGTGGTGAGATCATTACTATTCTGCATTTGGTTTTGTCAGTTTGATACTTGATAGTTGTAATGCCCGTGTGTGGATTCATAAACAGGACCTTTTACTAAGAAACATGGCAACATTTTTTCTGAATAGAAAAAGGAAAATTCTGTATCTGCATTATTATATGTTCATAGTTCTTCATAAAGTTTATCTTTTCTTATGTGATCCAGAGCTAGAATTATGAAAAGATACTAAGATTTGTGGCTACTGTTTCAGACAAGTGGTGCAGAGTGTAGCAATTTGGCCTTTTTTTTTTCAAATTTTGGTTTCCTTATGTAATTCATGATGCTGAACATGATCTAAGACTGAAGGTTGTTTCCGAATTCTGACTTCCTTTGTCTTTCAGGAATAAGTTTGACCGAGGAGCAGTGGTCCGCCTTCAAAAAAAATCTGCCGGCCATAGAAAAAGCCATTAAGAAAATGGAATCTCGTTGATACAAGGGTGTGAGGATTTACATCCATACCTCACTAATCAAGGACATACTAAATAGCTTTGCTTGTGTCTTTTTGGTGAATATCCTGCACCGTGGTGCCCTTTTGATGCCAGGGACCATTTTGTTTATGGACTTGGAGTCACTGTGAATCATGTACTATTTAAGTGTTTTGCAACCTGAATGGGTAGAGTCATTTCAGGAAGACTCCGGAGCAAAGTTAACATGAAAGACACCTTAAACTGAACACATTATTCTGTTATTTCCGTCAATATCGTTTTTACTCTGTTTCTTACGTGAATGCTTTTCAGCCTGAAAGTAACAAAAAACACGCTTTTCCTAACGTAATTTTCAAGCCAAAAGTATGAAAAATCATGTTCCACAGAAATTACTTCCTTATATAGCTGTAGCCTTCTCAGCATTTTCTGGTCACAGGCTCTTTTCCTGTTAGTAATTATATTTTTTGCGATGGGTTTGGTTTGGTAAAATGCTATAAAAACATTGGGTTGTGGTATAAACTGCGGATAGTAAGTGGATTCTCAGCGGTCAGATCGAGAGAGCGGAATCATAGTCCTTATTTATTTTGTTTTTCAAACTTCACAAGGTTAAAGGAATTATATAGGAAATTAAAATTGAACCCTGGGATGATAAAGCAAGGTTCCTTGTATGATGTTGAATGCAGAGAACTCAGGTTCCTACATCGTATTGTTCATGAACCACGTAGTCTAGACTGCATTCAGACATCCGACCCAACTGGTCTTGTCAACCAGCACGTGGACCTCATACACCTCAAATATGTCTTCAAACCAAATTATTATAAAAATATAAATAAATAAATGAATACTTTTTGTTCCGGGCAGGGAGAAAGGGAAAATGGTTCTGCAGAAAAGTTTTTCATGGAAAATTGAACTTTTTCTTGTGAAACAATTGGATGTACCACTGCATTTAGGATCAAACTTTAACCACTTTTTCAGGCCATGCTCAGAAAACCATGGATGCGAATACTGTGGGTAAACCATAGCATCTATCTGATTCCTTAAAATACATTAAATTCACTCAAACCTCAATGACATAACTCTCTAATCATCACCCAAATTTGTTTCTGGTGTTTTAGTCCTGAGGATGATTAATCAGTGTCTTCTGGTAAATATGATGCTGAAACAGAAATCTGAAAACACTATCAAACTGGAAAATGTTTAATAATCCTTACATCCATATCATTCACTAAATTTGGACAGGTTGTCCAAATATGTAATTCATGGACCTATTTGCCATGGAAAACCTAACACCCTACCCAAGTGCTTTCTGCATAGCTTACACTTCTATCTAGAAACCCTTTCCCTAACAAGACCCCAAATACAAATTAGACCCCGCATTGACATTGGCAGTGTCTTTGCCAATTTTCCCACTGAAGAGTGTTGTCTTCCAACCCGCTTTCCAAGTGTTCATGGTTGGACTCCTTGAAGGACTAGTGGTAGAGCATCCATTTGCAGCCATCCTCATCTTCTCAATCAGAGCTTCAGTATTCCCCTGCTCTGACAAAATCTCCTCCAGTTGCCTCTGCTCAATCACCAACTTCACTCTCCACACGCCGTTCTTAGCCGATGGCAGCACTTCAAGCGCTGACCCATTTGACAAATTCTCAACATAATCACACGCTGCTGACTTACACACTTCCTCTGATCTCCGAAGACCTTCCACCGGTTCTCCGACTCCAACCTTGTCACGGCAACTTCTTTTCTCCTCCTTCAACGGAAGCAGATAATAAAAAAGACCATAGCTTAACCTCTCTTTCTCCGGCAAAGGCTCCGAAGCATGACCTTGGCGGAAAACACCATAACCAGGGTAATGCTGAAGCACTTGAGCCACAGTTTTGGGAGCTTTGAACTGCAAAATGTCACCACTGTCACACATAACCCGAATAGTGTGGTGACACTCTCCAGTGGTACCCTTCATGGAACAATTCCCCATTTGCTTGATTTCAGTGAAGGTTTCAACTTTGTGGTGGTTCAAGTTCAATGTTCAATGATTCTCCACTCCAAGCTCATATATTTAAGTTTGCAAAATGGTGTGTGAAAAACTTGTCCTTATAGTGTCACCCCCACGTTACTGTCTTATTTGGACTTTGTTTATTTTTATTGGTGTAATTATCTTAGCGGCGCGCATGTGAAATTGGACCGTTGGGAACTGCCATGAGAATTGTGATATGTGTGACGACCCATCCAAAGGGAAAAGAACAGAGTAAGAGGAGATTCTCAAATATAATACAACTCAGAATCAAACAGTTCAGAAGCAGATTTATTTCAAATATCCGCTCCAGAGGCTCTGTATCTGTCTCTCTGCTGTTCCTTCTACACATTCATTTCGTAAGTTACATTGTTTTTCCTATCATTACGTTTAACTCAATTTTATTTTTTTAACTAAAATCCAAACACGGTTACTCATTAATAAGTTTAACTCACTTTAATTATTTTACAAAAATCCAAACACAGTTAAACGTCCCAGAGTAAGAAAAGAAGAAAAAACATCCTTAACTTCTGTGCCACTTTTGTTACATTACTTTGTACCATCATTTTTGTAAGATTAATTATATTATTCTTTTGTTCAGATCTACTGTTCACGAATTATTCTAAAAAAAACGCATTTGTTGTAAGAATTACATAAACAATATTATTTCAAATTTAATCACAAAAACAGTTAAACAGATCAGAATTCGAGAAGTCATATTCTAACATTTTTAATTGTAAATAGTATTTAGTAAATAAACGTTCAATTCTATTTATATGAAATTAGTAATATATATTTATAATTACGTTTTAATTAATTTTTAAAAAAAGATTGTCACCCCAAAAGCCCATTTACAGGAAAAATTGCAAAAAGAAAACTCTTTGAAATTAACAAACATATTTCTAAAATAGACCCATTTTTTAAATAATATTTAAAAATAAAAAATTTATATATTGCATAAGTTATAACAGAGTATAATTTAATATAAGTGATAAAAGAGTATAATTTTAACTAATTAAATTAAACTTTGCATACATATTACATAAATTATTATTAAAAATAACATAATGTTAATTTATTGACATAATATGTGATGATTGACTATCTTTTACATCAAATATAAATATAAATAGAGTAATGATATTTTTACACATAATACATTTATTTGATATGCTTATATGTACAAAAAATAATATTTTATTGTAAAGTGTCCATTTATTTTTATTCTCTTTTCTCTTTATCTCTTTTTCTTTCTCTTATCTCTTTCTTTTCATTTAATGAAAAATTTATTATTCTTATCTTCTTCTTTCTTTCTTTTTTTTTTTAAAAGTAATATTTACATTAAATTAAATACAATATTATCTTCTTATCTTTTTTCTTTTTTTATCAATTAAAATTTTATTTTTAACAATATATATAATAATTAGTTAATTATTTTTTGTTTTTATTAATATTGTTATTTTCTTTTTAAATAATCATATATAATTTTGTATATTCATAAATATGTTTTATTTATAATATCAATATATTACTATTATTATTTTTTTTGTTTATTGCAATCATTGTTATTTTTATTTTATTTAGTTACAATGTTTTTTTTTAAAACTAATTTGGTTTCTAAGGTTGAAATCTTGTGTAAAAATACTTTTAAAATGAAAATTTAATAATATGAATTAAAACTTAAGTTTTTCTATTTTTTATTTTAAGATAAAAATAAGATAATTAATATATTTATTTCAAAATATGACAACATAATAACAAACAATACATGTGAAAGTTAAAGGCAAATAATAGAAGTGAACAACAGAAGAGAACAAAAAAAAAAAACAGAAATACTATGGTTAATGCAAAGAAGAAACATCACAATAATGTTTTAAATTTATGTGTATAAACTTAGAGTTGAGCTGTGGTAAATATTAGGGTTGATAAGAAGAAAATAAGACACCACCATTCACTATCATGTTTATGTTATTTATTTTATATTAATATTGAGATGCAATAAATGTAAATGTTAAAGACAAATGATAAAAAGAAACTAAAGAAAAATTCTTCATTAAATGAAAAGAAAGAGAGAGAAGAAAGAGATAAGAGAGAAAAAAAAAGAGAGGAGAGAAAATAAAAATAAATAATATAAAAATATCTCACAATAAAATATTATTTTTTTGACAAATAAGAATATCAAATAAATATACTCATATTGACACTTAAAAATGTCAAAATATCATTACTCATATTAGTTTTTTTTTTCATTCCTCCGTACACTCATTTTCTTTTATTTTCTTCATTCAAACGATAATAATTATTTAAATTATAAGTAACTCTGGATTTTGTAAATCTTCTAAATATATAAACAATTCAATCTTATTTTATAATTTGTTTTAAAGAACAACATTGTTGTAAAATTACTTACCTTAATCTAAGGTTATATATGTGTACAATGTCAAATTATAGTATTTCACATTTGTAAATTTTTCACTTTTTTTTTTCTTTATTTCTCTTGTTTCCACATGTACAAATAACTTTTTAGAAGTTGTTTAAAGAAAATATCAGAAATTTAAAAATTAAAAAATTAGGAATACTAAAGCTAAAGATAATCATATTTGGAAAAACTTAAAAGTCGTCTTTTCCCCTCTCCATTGTATAGCTCTTTTTACAATTTGCTTATATTAATCCAAATTCTCTTTCGGTTTGTAATAAAAGAGAAAGGAATGGTTTAATGCAAAGAGACAAAAATGATATGTTAAAAAAAATATTGAATTATATCAGTTTCAGATCTTAAGGGATGATTAGTTGAAATTTTAGTTGGAACTGAAGAAAAAGTGGCACAATATTTTTGGACTTGAAGCACTTTTGGATAAGGATAATTTTTTCTAAAATTATCATAGTTTTACTAAGAAATCAAATATTAGAAGATGCCTTCATTTCACGGGACCATCCTTCTTTTGTCTATTTGGTCCGTGACATTGCTCCTGTGTCACACAAAGCCATTGGGATCATAACATCTTAGTTTTACTTCTTTTTTTATATGTTGAAAATATTATCCTTCAATATATTTTTTTAATTCTTTCCAAGAAAAATATTCCTATAAACATTCTATAGAATAGGGAGGTGCAAGTGTGCATGAACCTTTATTAACTAAAGCCTAACAAGGTTAGGATGTATTAATGCAAGAATATACTTGCATAGGAGTGATGCAATTTGTCTTAATAAAACATTATCTTATTAATACTCCTTCTTAAACTCTACTATTTATGATTTCTTTTATTAATTTTAACATATTTAAATTTATTCAGAATTAGACTTAATTATACTTCAAATTTATAGCTCTGATTGTAAAGTTTAAGTTATTCGGAGTTATATATATTACATAATTTTATTTTTGGTTAATGTGATATTTTTAAAATATTTTTCTTACGTTGAGATATGTTTATATTATATACTTAACTATATATTTATAAATAGTTTAATAACGTTGATATAATAACCTCATCAAATAAAATAAGTTTTGACATAACATTAAAAAATAATTTTAAGTTTAATTCAACTTTAAAAACTGATAAAATTTATATCCATAATCTTATTTTTAGTACGTGAGTTATCCAACAAAATCCATTTACATAATTTTAATGGTCATCAAATTACTAATTAAGTTATTTAAGTAATAGGATGTAAAAATTAAGTGATAAAATAAAAAATGGCAATTTAATATGTGAAAAAACAGAATAAAATGAACTCTCAACCTTACATAATTGTAGAATTGAGTTAACTGATCTAAACAGAAAAAATATTCTCTGTTTTTAATCTTAAATTGAGTACTTTAGAACAATAAATACAAGTATAATAATTATATAAAAAATTAAAGACTAATAGTTTATTACTTATTACAAATAAAAAAATATACTAAAACAATATTAAAGTAAATAATGAAATAAAGTTATATTTATATTTATAAATATATAATATTTAATAAAATAATGGACATAAATATTTAACTATATTCAACACATAAATAATACTATAAAATATAAAAAAAAAATAGTGTAGATTGCTAAACTGCGTAGATCAGCTGTTACTTTAACCCCACTAAGTATGAATTATATTAGATGGAAGTATACAAAATGACAAACTTAAATGTACAAGAGACTCCACCACGCTATTTTATATGATTTGTGAATCGTAAAAGCTAATCTTTACACCGACAACTATTTTTTTTTTTCAAAGCTCCATTTAAGATTAAAGTACTTTCTTACAGTGTCGAGACATTCATTTGTCCTCTTATCCCTATATAAAAAAATTTACAATTGAAATAATAGAGTCACTACGTAAGAAGTAATACCACTAATTATAAACACAACTTAATGAATAATACCGTACATAACAAAAGTTGTTATTGCATCTTAATATATATAAGATAAATAAATGATGCACGACAGTTTTATGGTAAAGAGTAAATTGAAAAAAGAAAAAAAAAGGTGACTATTTTTTCCTATGCAGAAACCAAATTCAGTATTGTCATATGAAAAGATAAAGTTTAATTTAGTTTAAGCAATCAAATACGAGCAATTATTTTCTCACAATACTTTAATAACGTAAAATTATAAAAGAGTGAATAAAAATATGAAATTGAATTAAAAATGAGCAAAATTTAGAAAGAAGGAAAGTTCAATTTGACTCAAAAGATTTTTCGTCCAATATACCTTGGTTATTTGGACATGCCTTTCCATTGGAGTATAATACAGCATATTGGCATGAAATACGAGAATGAAGATGGTGCCAAAAGTAAGATAAGAATAGAAAGGTTATAGCAAGTTCAAGTGCATATGGGCTTTGGGCTGGGCCTTGACAATCATAAAATAAAAAGAAACTTGAGATTGGGAAGGAAAATATCGTAAAACCTTAGCTATGAATTTGAGAAAATGTTGTGGTGGGAATGAGAAGCATGGAATGGATGGTGGAGAGTGAGAGACAATAGGAGTAGGACCAAACTAAGATTCATTGATTGGGGGTACACGTAAAATAACGCAGAGTCACACATTTATCTTAAGGCCCTTATCTCTCGCCTTCCATAATTTTGTCCATTTTAAACTTAACCACACACATAATCCCTCTACCAAAGCCACATAAATATTATATCACTCTCCCACCACCTCTATCAACCTAAGTATTATCATCATTATCATTATCTCCACGTTTTTTTTTTTTCATTTTTTAACCAATTTTTCCATGGTGCCATCAATATATAGGATTTTTCTGTTAGTGAAAAAAGAGAGAGTATATAATTGATCTGCAGTTATTTGAACAAAAAAATGGGATAATTTGGTTAAATAGTAAAACTTTGCTTGTATACTTGATGATTAATAGAAAGTTTACTCATTACGTGATTGTTTGAATTAATCAAAATTAATAAATTATTCTTGATGTAATGTAAAAATTGTTCTTAAATATATTTTTTAAATATAAACATTTTTTGTTATAAAAAATTGTCTGGAAATTAAAATATAATTTATTAATATTCAATAATATTTATAAAACAGTTAAAAAACAATAAATGAAATTATTTTATAAAAACTAAGCATTAAATATACAACTAAATTAATAATTTATCAAATAATTCTCAGAAATCTATAACTTTATTCTTATCTCACACTTTCATTTTATTTTTTAAAATATTTCTTCTCACAAATCACCTAATCCAAATATACCTAATTTTTACAAACAGTGCAAACAGATAATAAAATAACAAAAAAAAAAAAAAAACCCTTACACACAAGGACAATTTCTCTATATTCTTGGAGACATATTGAGTGTGTTTTCTTGATTATAAATAACATTTGTAACCTACACTACCTATTACACAATATAATCCCGGTAGCTCACACCTCACTCTATCATAACTGAAGGAGGTAGGTTCAAAAGGCTTACATGGAGCAGTTGGTGGTGTGAGTATATAAGTGTTCGTATAAGTAGCTTAGCGTATCAAAGTGGGTGAGGAAAAGAAAGAAGAAATAAAGAAAGGGAAATGGGGTGTGCTTCGTCGAAGGGTGTGGATGTGGCGGCGGTCCCATATCGTCCGGCGCCGACGAGCTTCGCGGTGTTCGACATAAACGCCATCGAGGAGCCATGGCTGAAGCACCTCAACGAGACCACCACCCAAGTCCACCATGACAAAACCCCTCTCCCCGCCCCTATACTCCACAAACTAAACATGCTCGACGCCAACGATGCCCCTCAATCCTGGGACGAGGTCAGCAAAACACTCCAAGACCTCAAACCCGTCATCACCAAACCACCTTCCACGTCACCACCCCAACAAACTCAACAACCTCAACCTCCACAAAAAACTAACTCCTTCCACACACTTGAGGAGTTAGATGCCAAGACAAAGCCCAAGCCCGAACCGGTAAAGCCCGAAGCAGTAAAGTCCGAGGCAGTGAAGCACGAAGCAGCAAAGCCGGCTGTGGCAAGCGTGAACGTGGCGCGAGGGAGCAAGTTGAAGGAGAACATGTTCATAGTGCGGGACAGGATGGAGAGAGAGAAGGAGGAGAAGGAGTCGGCGTTCGAGCGGCTGCGGCGGGACCCGCTGAGCGCGTTTCCGGAGAAGTGTCCGCCGGGGGGGAGCGAGACGGTGGTGGTGTACACGACGTCGTTGCGGGGCGTGAGGAAGACGTTCGAGGACTGCAACAGGGTGCGCGACGTGCTGGAGACGCAGCGCGTGGTGTTCGACGAGCGGGATGTGTCGCTGCACGGGGATTTTCTCCGCGAGGTGAAGGAGCTGGTGGGCGAGGCGGTGGCGCTGCCGCGGGTGTTCGTGAAGGGGAGGTACGTGGGGGGGTTGGAGGAGCTGGTTGAGCTGAACGAGACGGGTCGACTCGGGAGGATACTGAGGGCCACACGTGTGGAGAGGGGGATTGGGAGGCAAACGTGTGGAGGATGTGGTGGGGCCCGCTTTGTGCCTTGTTTGGATTGTGGTGGAAGTTGCAAGGTTGTGGTGAATGGAATGGACAAAGAGAGGTGTCCCAAGTGCAATGAGAATGGCTTAGTTCATTGCCCTTCTTGCATTTGACTTCTCTTTATTTTTCTTCAACAAATATTTCTACCTTTCTACACTCTTTCATTTATCATCTTCAACTGTGCTCATAATTAATGAGAATGCCCAATATTATATGTTGTCATCACTGTAATATACCACTCTTGGATGTCACTGGGAATGGATACTGTTAGATTAAGTTTTTATGTTACTATTAGATTTCATGATGTGAAAATTTTGTGTGTATTTTTTGTTTGTAAAAAACAAATATAGATGAAGTTATATTAGAGTTTTGGGCAGTGGTGTGAGTAAGACGTATTAATGCGAGACTTTCGTAGAAATTTCTAACACTATGAGTCTCGCTTGTTTATTATATGCCGTGATAAAAAGAATTTTAAACCGTGAGCTTTATCATATAGTCTAAGATTTTTACTTTTACGTTAATTGTAAATAAAGTTTATCCATGTATCTTTATGAAAATTAATTGGAGAAAAAAAATCATTATTGATTTTACAAATTACAACATAAATTTAAAAAAAAAAACATAACTTTTACAATTTGAAAAAAAAAACAAATTAATTTTTGGAGGGCTCAACCAGGTTCGAACCGGTGACCTCTTGATCTGAGGTCAAATGCTCTACCACTGAACTATGAACCCATTTTATTTTGTAGTTTAAATTTTATTAATAAAAAATTTATTTTATCCTGGTTAAACTTTTTTCTATTATGTATATAAATATTTTGTCCTTGTCTTTATCTTTCTCAACCTATATAACTCCCATTAAGCGTCCATCCAGCCATATTTATTCACTTATAAACTATTTTTTAATACGTAACAAATTATTAAAAACTATATCCATTTATACATTATGAATTTAAATATTCATATATCAATTAAAAGTCAATAATACACTCTCTATTATCAATTGATATTTATTAAAAAAATACAGGTTACATTTTTATTATTAATTCTCCCTAAGTAAAATATAGTTTTTAATAAATTTTTATCGTAGATTTTATCATGTAATATCTCTTTTACTAAATAAACATGTTTGTTTATGGCTACTTATTCAACCTCCCTTTTTCTAAGGTCACATAAAATTAATACTTCTGTCATTATATATATATATATATATATATAGAGAGAGAGAGAGAGAGAGAGAGAGAGAGTTATTTTTAGTATTTTTATATGAATAGTAAAATTACCATATTGTTGACACACTTTTTATTTATTTATATAATTAAATTATAAGTTTATTATAGTAAAAAAATAAATTTAAATTATAAATTTACAACAAATATTAATTAAGTTATGTGAGTTGTATTAAAAAAATAAAGTATTTTTAAAAGTATAAACTTAGCATTAGATAAATATAATAGGTCAAAATGTTGCTGCCAGGCCCAATTCGCGTGAAGTTGAGCCGGGTCAGCATGCACTATCTTTGTGTTAATGGTGTAGTCCACATATTACAGGTCATTTCGCCCAAGTGAAGATGTTTAATACTTCTCGAAGGATATTAAACTTAATAAAATCATTTATTTTAATATCAAATCAATCTAATTAAAATTTCACAATACAAGAGAAATGATCGGAAAATACTGTTTATTATACTATTAATATTATATGCTGTTTAACTACATAATTAACCAATAAATTTTGTAGACGAAGAAAATAATATGATTAGAACTAACGATATCACCAAAAATTTCGATAAATTGTTTCATAAATATATTATTTTTATTAAAGCACAATATTTAATTGGACAAAAGTAAATAATTAATAATTTTGAAACAAAATTTAATATATAATTTGTTATTTATTTCTAGTTAAATAATATTAATATAAATATAATATCTTGTTATATTTTGAAAAAAAATTTATTGTCAGCATAAAATCTCGTACTTAAACGAAAAATAGGACAGTAGCGTGATCTAGAAGAACTCAAAGCATACCTTATATTAATATTCAAAATATAGCGAGAGTGCACAGTAAGAAACTTAATGTTGGACCAAGTTATAACAGCCAGCCCTGAAATAGGTTATGTATGAGCAGTTTTAATGTTATTTAACCAATCCAATTTAATTTAACTTACATCATTGAATTAATAAGTTAACGGGATTAAACTAAACCTTAACTATTTGTATAAACTAATTTAATTCAAATATAAATCATGCCATGATGAATATTTAATATCGTACAAATACTAAAATAGTTACACCATATTGACCTATAATGAAAAATAATTATATATATATATATATATATATATTAATTAAAAACTATATCAATTAAAAAATAACTTTTTCCAATTACTTTTACTAAGTAGATCCCTCCACGAGTCAAATGT
>Ga0099824_1005341_pt1 | contig 18131 bp, 5 predicted proteins | sample SiratrowhiteBW_FD_76837 | JGI IMG/M metagenome (GOLD analysis project Ga0099824, IMG submission 76837) | Root nodule microbial communities of legume samples collected from California, USA - Siratro white BW | ecosystem: Host-associated > Plants > Roots > Nodule | place: USA: California... | reverse complement strand
ATATATATATATATATATATATATATATATATATATATATATATATATATATATAATTCTATCTTACTATAATTCTATATAGACGTTGTTGCTATGTATTGAAAAAAACAATAATACAATTTTAGTACAAAATATTTGTTCCATATTTAAAGTATCAAATGTTGTCAAGCAGAATACATATATTCGTCCGATAAGATTGGAAAAATTTAAACAGAACCCAATTTTCGCTATGCATTTGTCCTATTTTTCATTATATATATATATATATATATATATTTTAAAAAAATATATATTATTGATTTCATAAAGTATGTACACCAAAGAATTTTAAAACAAATGAAGTGAAAATGAATATGTTGAAGATTAATTTTGAGAGACCCAATGAAAAATTTCAAAACAAAATAAATATAGTGAAAAAAGAATATTAAAAGTTATTCTTAACCCTTATATTTGATATTACATAATATTTTATATTTTCATTTTTTCCAGTGATCAATTATAAGCAGTCATTAAATGCAGTTGGCTTGGTATGAAAACACGTTATGTTGCAAAAGGGGCATGCATATAAATCTGTTTTAATTCGTGTTTAGATAAATTATAAGATTAGTCTTCAACATTACAATGAGAATGTCAAGGAAAAAATTAATGTGGCATATATTAGACGTTATTCTTGTCATCTATTGAAAAAAAATTAATATACAATTCAAATGCTTCCTTCTTATGTATTTGGTATGTTTTTAACAATATTTTACATTTATTTAAATATATATTGATTTAATAAAATATATGTAATAAATATTTTCAGAAAAAAATATGTTGAAATAAAAATAAAAATGTTGAAAGAATATTTAATTACTTTGTTTTTAAATAATTTTGAGAGATCTAATAAAAATTTAAAAATATATATACTAAAGTAAAAGAAAATAAAAAAATTATTCTTAAAACATTTATAATTTTTAGTATTTATATTTAATTTATATTTATAAGCATTCTCATCATACAAAATTATTTGACTTGATAATCTCATCAACAAAAGTTAACAGGTAAAAAAAAAAATGGAAATATACCTTGCAAGGAGATTGTTGGTAAATAGAATCCCATCAAAAGTAGGTTAGGAATGTGAGGATAAGAAATCCTGTATGTGAGTTATTATGCCACAAGAACAAGACACAACTAACTATCTATTTTAGTTGGAGAGTGACACTATAATTAATCTGGAATATGTATGATAAGTGTGTCTGAGTTAGTTCTGTAAAACATAGTCACTTTAGGAATACTTCCATCTCATGAAACTTAATACACTTCAAAACAAGGTTTAGAAGAACTATAGATTTTAGTTATAAGAGAAATTTGGAGTCAAAGAAACAAGATCATTTTTAGAAAAAGAAAAGTTGACATTGAAGAAATATTTTATATTTTATATAACTCAACTAAAATGTTTTGTTAATATAACAATAAATGATAGACTAACTTCTTGTTCACCATGTTTTGGAATTCTTTTCATTGGATGGAGATATGGAGTGGAGAAAGTTTAGAGGGAAAATTAAAAGAAAATAAAAAAATATTCTTAAAACATTTATAATTTTTAGTATTTATATTTAAAATTATATTATATTTTATATTTATAAGCATTCTCATCATACAAAATTATTTGACTTGATAATCTCATCAACAAAAGTTAACAGGTAAAAAAAAATGGAAATATACCTTGCAAGGAGATTGTTGGTAGATAGAATCCCATCAAAAGTAGGTTAGGAATGTGAGGATAAGAAATCCTGTATGTGAGTTATTATGTCCCAAGAACAAGACACAACTAACCATCTATTTTAGTTGGAGAGTGACACTATAATTAATCTGGAATATGTATAATTTTTTAACAGCAAAAAATGAATGAATAATAAAGGAAATACTTTAAGAGTGTTCCAACCCTTATATATATTCTGGAATATGTATAATAAGTGTGTCTGAGTTAGTTCTGTAAAACATAGTTACCTTAGGAATACTTTCATCTCATGAAACTTAATACACTTTAAAACAAGGTTTAGAAGAACTATAAGTTTTAGTTATAAGAGAAATTTGGAATCAAAGAAACAAGATCATTTTTAGAAAAAGAAAAGTTGACATGGAAGAAATATTTTATATAACTCAACTAAAATCATGAGTTTGGATGAGATATAAGATGCCTAAAGTGAAATTTTCCTATTCAGAATTGGGTTATTGGACAATTAAATGCTTAAAAACACTCTGATACATAATAATTAGTCTTAACTTTATTTCTTAACTTTTTAAAACCATCTCCCCTTTTCTCTTTATAACAAAAACTTGAAGCTTGAAAAGATATTAAGTACTTACTCGTTTTTTCAAGCTTGTACTTTTAAACCTTAATCATCATGGCTTAAAATGTTTTGTTAATATAACAATAAATGATAGACTAACTTCTTGTTCACCGTGTTTTGGAATTCTTTTCATTGGATGGAGATATGGAGTGGAGAAAGTTTAGAGGGAAAATTAATGACTCGATTTTGAAAAAAAAAAAAAAGAATTTATTGAAAAATTAGACCAACTTAACTGAGAAAAGTTTAAGCTAAAGTCTCAAAAAGAAGACTGTACTAAGAAGAATATAAAAGTAAAAGTTCAAATTTAATAACAGTTTTAATTTTATAGGATCAAAATTTGACGGATGATAGTTTATATATATATATATATATATATAGTTTATACAGCTAAGTTCATTTTGTATAGAAGTTGAAATACTTTTCCAGTACTCTCATTTATAATTATTTTTTATTACTGATAAAAAGAACCTTAAACACTAAAATACCCTAAACCCCAAATTAAAATCAATTTAGACCATGGAAATATGTTTCCGCAGAAATTGATTTAAAAGCTGTTTTAGACACGGAACACAATCAGTCTATAAATTAGTTTAATGGTTATTAAAATTAAAATCTAATTAGAAAGATCTAATTTGCTCTCCGAACTAAATTTGGTTGCTAATTGGTCTTATCTTTTTGGTTATCTACTTAATGGAACCCAAAAGATTGGCCAATCACACTTTTTTTTTTTTTTTAAAGAGAAACAAGATCGGAAAAGTGATTTTAGAGACTTCCTCAATACTCTTGATGCCCAAGAGACATTAAACCCTAAAGTAGAGTGTTGAAATCTACTTATTCCTTTTTCTCACCCATAAACATGCGTAGGTATCTAGTGTTGGCATATCTTCTTTAATTCATTTTTCTCCTAATTTATACAAAGGATTCTCCTTCTGTTTTGAATTTTGCACAGCTCAACCAATGAAGATTTTCACTTTTTGGCCTCATTTTGTAATATATTTGGCTTTTCCCTTCACATCTAAAAGTTACATGTAATCCGTTTAGCCTCCTAATTCTTGGATCCAAATTTCCAAACGAGTCCCAGTAGATGAAAATATTCACCCAAATTTTTCATTTTAATTCTAACAGTCAATAAATATTTAAAATTGTTGACAATGCTAGTCAAGAAATGGCTGGAAAAGGAGAAAATAAATAAATAAAAGGTTTTATTATTATTAAATATATATTAAAGCATGCATATTACATATTAAATATTTGAAAGAGAATATATAATATAACATGTCAAATTAAATGAGGAAACAATGCACATAAAGTGAGAGTCTTATAACAGAGAAAAGTGTGATTTATAGTTTATTAAATTTGTGACATATATTAAATTGATAGTTATTAATAATGTTTTAATAGTTAGTAATTACACTAATAAAAGATCTTCTAATTGCTGATAAAAAAAAAGATCTTCTAATTGTTTTATAACCTTTCTTTGTGGAAGAATAACAAATTAATATGCCTAAAATTAACAAAACATAATGCTCGACGGGCTTCACGTGCTTAAGAATTAACCTAGATTGTTTAGATGAAACACAATATCCAAACACACACACAATCTAAGCTTACAAGTAAAGGGTTTTGACTTCTCTCATCAAATTATATATTCCCATAACGGATAAAAAGAAACATTATTAAGTAGGTAAAAAATATGTTATTATAAAGGACCGTTTAAGTTTTATTTAGGGAAAGTGACAATTAAAGTTCACTCAATAAACAAAAATACACTTTACGATTTTTTTTTTCTTTTCTTTCTTATCCAATACCCCCTCTCTTTTACTGTATATGTATTTTCTTTTAGCAGTGAGCTTCTGTGTAGGCCAAAGTCTAGTAAGCTATGAACATATATATATATATATATATTGGATGGATCATATGTCTTGAGCCTATTTTACAAACATTAAAAACTTTTTAAAATTTCAAATTGATATAAAATAAATTAGTCTTAAATGCACACCAGTCATTTAGTTTTCACAACTTGTAGTAATTTACCTTTGCCAGCTGGTATGTGAAAGCAAAGAGAAGGTATCAATGGGAATAATTCAACCCTAACAAGATATATATAGGAAGAGGTGCACGTCGAGTCAAAACCTCTTGAAATAAGTCAAAAAACTGTTATAAACTGATCAAGAACTATTTGTAGCCCTTGGGTCAACAAGCCTGTGTTTATGTTCATTGATGACCTAGAGAAAAAACACATACACACACACTATATTACTTTTTGTAAAGTAATCGTTCAACATGTGCAAGAATTACTTATTAGCTAAGGGTTCAAATATTTTAGGTTTTCTCTTTGTCGAAAGGTAACCTAGGTTTCCTAAATAATCATCCAACCTCTCTCTCTCTTTCACCCACTCCCCACATCCTCCAAAGATATAGACACAACATTTTAACTTCACCCCATGATTTTAAAACTTTATAAATGTGTTTTTCAAAGAAATGAATAAAATAAGTACATAGTTTAATCCCATGATCATTATTTTATTGTTCCGTATACTTTTCTGGTTGTGAGAATGGCTGCATGTTGCCCACTTTATTTGTCTCTCTCTTTCCCTTCCAACCTCATCCCATTCCATTTTCTCTGCAGTACTCAATTGATCCCTTTGTTTTTCTATTCGTTTTGAGGTTTGAATCATTGGGCACTCCTAATACTTCTTTTAAAATTCCCTGTACATAATTTAATTCTTCATGTTACTATTCTAATTAAATTCCTGTTATTTAATTTAATTGCTCCAATTTTTTTATTTCCTTTTGTTTTTCTGTTTACACTTCTTTAGAGCTTTGTGTGTATGGCCGGCATAGACTTGGGTTCAGCATCGCATTTTGTTCATCATCGCCTTCAACGCCCTGACCTTGAAGACGATGAGAACCAACAAGACCAAGACAACAACAACCTTAACAACAGCGAAGGGCTTGACCTAGTTACCACAAATCAAGGTCCTGGTGATATTGTCGCTCGCAGGCCAAGAGGAAGACCTCCTGGTTCAAAGAACAAGCCCAAACCACCTGTTATCATCACAAGAGAAAGTGCAAACACCCTTAGGGCTCACATCCTTGAAGTTAGTAGCGGCTGTGATGTGTTTGACTCCGTCGCTACCTACGCTAGGAAGCGACAAAGAGGGATCTGTGTCCTCAGTGGGAGTGGCACCGTCACCAATGTAACGTTGCGGCAGCCAGCCGCAGCCGGCGCCGTTGTCACTCTTCACGGAAGGTTCGAGATCCTGTCTCTGTCAGGATCATTCCTTCCACCTCCTGCTCCGCCAGGTGCCACCAGTTTGACCGTGTTTCTTGGTGGAGGACAGGGCCAGGTTGTGGGAGGAAACGTGGTTGGTCCTTTGGTGGCTTCTGGGCCTGTTATTGTTATTGCTTCATCTTTTACTAATGTGGCATACGAGAGGTTGCCTTTGGATGAAGAAGAATCTATGCAGATGCAACAGGGACAATCATCTGCCGGAGGAGGTGGTAGCGGCGGTGGTGGTGGTGGAGTCAGTAATAACTCTTTCCCTGACCCTTCTTCAGGGCTTCCGTTCTTCAATTTGCCCTTGAACATGCCTCAGTTACCTGTTGATGGTTGGGCTGGGAACTCTGGTGGTGGAAGGCAATCTTACTGATTGATCCAGCTTCTTTTGGGGCACAAAGGTGAGAAGTTGAATTCATATCATACATATAATTGGTTCTATCTAAATTTCCTTCTTTCCTTTGAATTGTTTGTGAAGAAGAAGAACTCATATTTATCTATTCAAGACTCGTTTTGTTTGGCTAGGTATGTTGTAAGGACTCAGTTTCTAGGAGCAACTGTAAAACGTTTATCTTGGTTGTTGGATTTGCTAGATTAGTCTGTTGTGCATTAACCTTGTTGAGATGAATAAATCATAGGCTCAAATCAATAACACAAATACAAATATATTTTGGATTACGAGATGATATTTTGTTTTTCATCTAACATATTCCTTGTTTCTTTCCATGATTTGGCATCTCGGGAGGAACATAATTTTGGTTAGTTTAACCCTAACATGTGAAAACATTATAACAAAAACTCAATCTTGAAGCTCCCAGATAACCAACTGGCTCAGCAAATATTTAAGACAAATGGATTACTTATCTTGTTTTGTTGGTATTCTGCAGAATAATTAATTAAGGGAATCCTAACATTATTGCTTTTGACCGAGTGAAGTTGAACATCTCTCTCTTATAATTAAGTAACTCCACCACGAACAAGTGGGAAAAAACTAATTATATATATTTCTTTATTTCTGTTTCCATTATTTCATTCATTAGGCCGGTTGTTTAAGTCATGTACATGTAATAAGCTTAATTATGTCTCTCTAACATGTGAAATCTAAAGCTTCTAACCTTGATCCTTCTAAATTAACCATCGAATAATCAAGTTGGGAAAAAGAAAACCAGATTAAAGAAAAACGAACCAAGAGTGGGAGGAAAGGAAAGTGTGTGTGATAGATCTCTAAGTGTGTTATAAAATATATTTTAGGGAGTTGCAAAAGTGTTTGGTTTGACATTATATAATTTTAAAACAAACCTTGTTAGAAGCTAAATAGATTCTTCTGTATTATATTTACTATTATCCAATGGTTCAAAGCGACAAAACCCGTGGAAGCAAATACTTTACGAAACTAAGAATATTTTGCAGCTTGTCCCGCAGTGGATGAACTAACTTTGATTGCTAGATTGAGCGACTAATTCAATTCTTTCGTTTTATACGTGAAATTCCTGAAGATAGGATTTAACCTAATTCAGACTTGTCATACCTAACAAAAGACATGTTTATCTATTATGGTAAAAGCATAACATAAACTCTATTACAAGTTTTCCATAAAATTTATAAAGTTCACCCAAAAGTTAGCAGAAAACTTAATTGTTGTGAAAAAAAATTGTTATTCATAAATGTTGTGTTTTCAAGTACCAAATGGAACTTCAAATTTTGGTTCATTATAACCGGATTATAATCATAGGTATGAGGGTATAATTTGTCGTTTGTTGGCAAGTTTTATGATTTGAATTAATCACTTCGGTTGTGTTGTCCCCATTTCCCCTTCACCTCTCACACAAAACACAATTTTAATTTGGATTTGTTGGCTAAAAATCTCTGAAACATATGGTGTACATATATACTTTGTGCATTATAACTTATGAAGACAACAATATTTTACATCCCTTTCAATATTTTTTTTTCTTGCTTGTTTCACTAGATCTGCTATCTTTTTCTTTGGTTTATTAGCCAGGCTTGCGTTTTCAGTTCTCTCATTGATTTAAACACCGAATTAACCTCTCTTCTTTCCTTTCCTTCTTTGCATCACCCCTAATCCACTGTCATTATCCTTGGTAGGTTAAGACAACTTGGCTTTGTCGTTGTCCATTTATTTTTTCTCCTCATTTTTTTCTCTTCCATTATGCATTCTTCTTATAAACAATCATAAGGTTCTCTGGTTTAGCAGTATATCAGGTATCTTTTGTATCTTACCATAAACCTAAGATCAAGTCTTAGAGGAAAAGATTCAAATATTTATGTAAATTTGAAACCCTACCCAAAATTTCTCTTCCAAAATCTGTGTATAAAAGGTTTTTACCATTCGATGTAGACTTTAACCCATGTTGAATTCGGATGATATGTAAGTTTGGGGTTGCTAAATGAATTGTCAATTGAATAATAGACTTTACCTAGAATACTTTGGTCCCAATTGTGGGGAGGCAAAATTGTGCTTAGAATATTAAAAGGTTGTGAAGAAATACTAGAGAGTATAAGAGGATCCAGAGGTGTAATACCACAGGACCATATAAATGATTTACACGAACAAAATGAAAAATTATATGAATTGAAAAAAAATAAATTAAATATTTTGTTTATATGAGTAGAGATAACTCTTTTACTCTATATTTATAAAATTCAAATAACATATAAGGACTATTTAAAAAAAAAAAAAAAGAATACAAGAACAACTCAAGTAGAAGAATAAGCTTTTGAAGCACAAATCACTACCATAAAAGGGATGGAAGTCGAATCTCTAAAAAAAATTCAGCCTTTTTCAGCGGAAATTAGGAATCAACCGATTTTTTTCCTATTTTTTATTTTTTATCAGCAACCGATTTTGGCCAAATATTAATTTGGCTTTAATATAACATCCTACTCATTAATTAGTATCTATTACTTTAAATTTGTTAATTTTGGAATAATTAATTAATAAATAATATTTCATTAATAAGTTGCTAGGAAATTCATAATTGAATTTAAATAAAATGTTGCATAAAACTCTTTTCAAATTTAAAACATGTCACTACTTAGATGAATTTATCACAATTATTTTTAGTTGTGAATCGATAAAAGTGTTAAACTTTATTTACAAATACATTTTTTTTTCAAGAGGTAACTATTATTTGTGATACCTAAATAAATTCCAGATAGAGAAAACAAATAACATTATCTAGCTGTAATTCATAAATCTAAAACAAATAAAATTTTACATGATTCAAGTTAATTAATATACCGATATTTATATGCATGGGTATAAAGACTCTCTAATATACAACACTATTTTTTAAAAGAAAGTTAAGAGAAACCTAGATTTTACTAATTAATATCAAAATACAACATAAAACCTATACGAGTCTTATAATTAATATCATAACAAGACTAAACATATAAAATTAGATATATTTTAAGAACATAAGATTATAATTTGTTCACTCATCAAAGTACAAGTTTTAGAAAGTAAAATTTTTATTATCAATCATCATTTCCATATTTGTTACACACTCTTAAATAGAACGTGTAAGTTTTTTTATTAGTAATAAAAAAATAAATAAAGTAAAAGTATTTATATATTCTCACAAGATTATCATCATAAAAATATTACGGCGTGCCTCATTGATATAACAAGATAGAAGATGATTAATATATCAACCTACTATACCAACAAAAAAAAATTATAAGATATATTAATATGTTGTTATATGATAAAAGAGGATCCATCTTTCACCACCATAAACATATGCTTAAAGAAATAAAATATTATAATTTATTAAATATATTATTCATGTTACTAATATCTTTTTTTCTTCTTCTATATATGGACGAGTGAGTTTCATCCTTACTAGTAATGTAGGTTCACATTCTGTAATTTGTAGTTTATTTTAAGGGCAGTTGTTGACCCTGATTAATTTTATTTTTAGTTCTCTCATATACAATATTAGATATTTTATATTCAAGTTGTTTAAAAAAAATATTCATCAACCAATTTTAATAAATAAAATCAAATAACTTCACTTAAATCAACTACATTACCAATTTTAATCTAAATAGCTAAAATGTAAAATAGAAGAATTTCACATTTATTAAATAATGACGTTCAATATTTAAAAATTTATCTCACAATTGCATAAGTCACTCAATTTAAAAACAATGTATCGAACAACATTATTTAAATTTTTAAAATTTCAGAAGAAGATATAGATACAAGGCTTATAGAAAAAAACTAATATGAATTATATAATTTTTTTTCTTTATGCTAGAATCAAATTTGTTAGAAAAAAAATATTAATTATTTGATTTTGTCTTTATGACAAGAATCAAATTATCATCAATTCTGTTTATTTTTTCTTTTATGACAATATCAGGTTGTAATGATTTTCTTTATTTTTATTTTTTAGTTATATCTAAGATGAGTACATTATTTATATATATATATATATATATATATATATATATATATATATATATATATATATATATATATATATATATTCAACTCTTTATTTTTTTTTATCAATACCAAAAAAGCAGAATATTTTTTTTTTATATTTTTTGTTCATTTTTATTCATCTCTTTATTTTTATAATATTAAATAAATTAATTCATGAATTCATACCTGTTATACACAACTTTCATCTTATTTTCTCAAACATTTATATACAAGAGTTAATCTAAAAAAAGACTAAATAGAACTTTGAAAAATAGACATCACATAATAATTTTTCATTAAGCTCCTTAGATATCCAAGGCCTTCTTTAGACTTTATACCTCTCTTATAATTATACATATGAAATTTTTGCAATTGCATGACACTAATTTTATCAAAATATATGTACTGCCCTTTTCGCAGCACACATATAGTGAATTAAAATCTTTCATCCCATATCTTCTCAATCTCAACACATCTACATCATTACAATCAAATTTTTAGCACTCCAACATTTTATAACGAAAATCTAACAATATAACAATTGTATTTTGAATTTTCTCAAATTTAAAAAAAAAATAAAAACATAAACATCAATAATAATACTTCATATATTCAATTGCACCAATTATCAGAGATTTCAACTCAATCCAAATTTACATAACTCTTATCCATATAAATAATACTAATTGTGATTCTAATCTAGGATTTTTCAATATGAATTCACAACCCTATAATAATTCACAACCTTAGAAAATTAATAATTATACAGTAAACAAGAAAAATATTTTTTTTTCAGTAAATCATATAACATTTGTAAACCGAAATAAAAGATTTATTTGATTTATATCTTCTTCTACAAAACCCTATTTAGGCAATCCTTGAACTTAAAATCCTAGATTTTCGCAACTAAGAAATCTATTTATAGACTCAGAAGCTTTCGAATAATCATTGCTACAATATAGGGCAAAAAACAGGACATATTTGAAATTTGGAAAATAAAGTCACAAAAATGGAGTTTAGGGTATGGACTCAACTCCACTTGCCTCTGAAAAGAATTTGGCGACAATATACTCCAAAAAATAAGAGCTTTAGAATGAGTTTATGAATTCAAAGAATATGAACTTTATATTGCAGAAATAGATGAATTAGAAAAGAGATTAGAAAAATCAAATTAAAAAGAGATTAATTTGATTAGAAGTATAAATGGTAGGAAGAAGATGGAAGAAAAACAAGTTGAGAAATTTGGTGTTGGTTTCTCTCTTGTCTCAGTTTCTGTCAAGTGGTCGTGAGTGAGAAATGAGAGAATGAGTTGTTTTTCAAAGAGTTTGGCTGGAAAGCCAAGCTTTAAAAATAAATAAATAAAATAAAAAATCTTAACATGTTTTAGATTTATGTTGGTCAATCACATCTTGTCATGGATGGGAAGTGGAACAAAAACTTCTCTTGCCTTTGTCTGCAACAAGGCTGCCAAAAATTTGGTGGAGTAAACGAGTTTGACCCATTTGTTTTTGTTGCCTCTTATTGGTGCGCAACAACAAGACTTGACCCATGATTTTGGTGGTATAAATTTAACAATTAATTAAGAATAATATTTTTTATTTTAATCTAAAATACACGTATTTTCATCAAAATATTTAAATTACATATTAATTAACTCAAGTTATCACTTAATATCATTGAATTTAAATTTTTGCAGAAACTACTTGATTGCACCTTTGGAAGAAAATTAAAAAAAATTATCCCATATATTTTATTAGCATAGTGCTCTTAGCATAGTGCTCGAAGGAATTGAGTTCATTATTAAGAAATGGAATAGTCAACGTTAGTTATCGTCAACACAACTAGAAGTTTGTGATATTATTTTTAAAGTTATCCAATATAATCGATCTTTTGATAAGGCATATATTGCAAAAACCAAACATTGTTATGGCCTCAAGTATGAATTATGTGCTTGTATCATTGCTTGATTTCATAATAGTAAGTTGTAATAACTATATTATTTGCATAAGATAATTAAGCTCAATATTGACTATAGAAGTTGCAATAAATTTTTTTGAAATAGGAATTATATCCACGAAAACAATGAGTATCATGTTTAAAACTTAATGAGAAAGAAAAAACATATAAATACATACGAATTGAGAAAACAAAACAGCTAATTATATATATATATATAATATTATGTGTGTATTTTATTGAAGTAGTCACTTGCTTATAAGGAAAAAGATCATAGTAGAGAATATTTTAAAAAATAGATACAATCTTCTATTAGTAAAATATTTTGTAGATTTCCGTACTCACATCTCAATATAGTTGTCCCTAAACCTATATTTAATGGACAAAGACTCAACTTCAATAATACTTTATTATTCATTGAAATAGTCATGGATCATCAATATTATATTGAATTAAATCATTTTCTTGACATTTAACTCAAATATATGATGGATTCTCATATCCTAACCCACACTGCTTAAGGTAAAGTACGAGAAATCTTCTTGACAATAAAATAGGTTGAGACGTTTAGTAATCCAACAATGACTTTGGGTACAACTAGCTAAACACATAATTGACAATTTTATTATATTTAAGAAACACTTAAATTATAATTAGAGAAGATTTAGGCCCAATGTACAAGTAAAAGTTGTATAAAAATAATATAAATAAGATAAAAAAAAAGTTAGATTTTGTTTTTGTTAATATTATTATATACTTATTGTAATATCGAATCTTATTTTTTAATATTGACTTAAGTATCAGAATATCATTATAGATATCTTTCTACTCTAAGACATAGGTTGAGAAAATCCAAGACTAAGATTAATAGAGAATGAGATTAAGAATCTAGGAGTTAAAGACTTCAAGAAACATCAATCAGTAGAGGCAATTGTTTTATAAGGTCACCCTGACCTTATAAGAACATTTTTGCGTCGACCGTGAGATCAAGACAGACCTCATCATAAAATCACATGGCCACCAAGCGTAACATGGCAAGCAATGAGAGACTTCATCCAGAAGAAATGTAAGATAATCACATCAACCACATGGAATTGATGTTGGAACTCCAAAAAGAGTTGAAAACAACTATATGAAATAGAAACTAGAAGGTAGTAGAACAATATCATTAACCCTGAGCAGGAACATAGGCATCCTGCAGGCTCCAACCTTCACCATGCTTTCAAGACACAAGAAGCAGATAACTTCCAAAATGCATAATCTTGACCTCTTTTCTCCACCCATACCTTCGGTGCATCATGCTGACATCCCTTAGTGGAGGAGATAATGGAGACATCCCTCCCAATAATTGACCTTTACATCAAGTTTGGCAAAGGAAACAAAAGGTACAAGACTATCAAGGTTAAATATGTCATTGTTGATGCACAAATAATTCTTCTTACACATGACACATGTTGTCAGATGATCTACACTGACAAAAAACTATTATACCATTCAGAACCCCAAGGTTTCAAATATCGCACTACTAGCAAACAAATTACGGATGGCCATCGATACTTGGATAAGTAATCACAAACCTAATAATCCATTCACTCATTATCACCTCTCAAAGGAATGTTATTCTCAGCCTACCCTTCTACCCTCTTCTTATCCATAATATCTCGTATTGATTAAGCAACTTTGTCGTCCACAACCTTCCCTTCGCCGATCAATTCTCGGTTAACACACAAGGATTCATTCATATGTATAGGGTTGCCTACATCCAAATTGGACAACACCTCCACATCACCTATGTACACTCACCTACTAGTACCATCAAACTCCCAAAACCCTAAAGATTAACTAGTATTAGAATAAAAGGAAGACATCATTTACCTTGTTACACGAAATATCACTCACACATATCTTGGGCCAATGAACTCTCAAACCAAATTCTGATGAAGAAAGGAACAATTGAGAAATTCACGAGAAATCCTATTTATATAGACGAGGGATTGCAATAAAGTGAACTGTCATAATCCCTAAACCATTGGATCATTTCAAAACTAACACCCACGATTTAGTGACTTTTGACATATATGACATCTCACACAATCCCAATGCCATCAAAACCTTATAGACTCTCTATACAACTATGTCCACTGAAGCCTCTGGGCTAGTATATCATACGACCCTAATAACAACTCGACAAAAATAAATATTTTTTTTCTTTCAAAGACTCATTGTATTCTACTCGAGCCTAGAGACCATTATACTACATGGTTGTCAAGATCATCATGAATCATTAACATCACAAAACCACTTTCTTGACATTTAACTTAAATGCTTGATGAATCACATACTCTAGCACACACTATGTAAGGTAAAATATGAAATGAGTTGGCAATAGAATAAGTCAAGACACTCTTTATTTAACATATAATAACCTCATACCTACTTTGAAGCAACTAGCTAAACACATAATTAGCAACGACATTATGTCTAAGAAATGTTAACACTGTTGTTAGAGAAAATTTGTGTCTTTCCTAAAATTCCTTATAGGTGAGAGTCCAACAAAGATAATATAAATAGGTGAGCATCCTAAGATAAAGAGGTTAACTTTTTTTTTTTTAAATCATTATATACTTTTTGTGATATTAAATCTTAACCCTAAATGCTGACTTAAATTTTGAAGTATATTTTTTATATCTTCCTATTTCGAGATCGAAATTGAGAAAATCTAAGATTGAGATACATAAAGACTGAAACCAAAAACTTAAGAATCAAATTCAAAATAGGTCAATCAATAAAAAAATAATTCGGTAAGGTCATCCAACCTTATAAAAATAAATATTATTTGATGTTATAAATAAAGATAAAACAATGGTAAATTACTAAAGTTTTCAATCAACAAACTTTAAAAATAAAGATACATAGTTAGTTAACTACAGAAAATATTGATATATTCTATTTTTAGTATAATAAAGATTATAATATTGATTAAAGCAAATTAATTATATTAATTTTGATTGAACTATTAAGGTAATTAAACACCTCACAATTACTAAATTTAATTATCTTAACTAACAATAAAATTCAATCAAAATTAATAAAATTAGAATTTTTATATTAAGATGATAATTTTTTTTTATTATACTAAACATGAAATATATTGATTGAATCAACTATCTACTCAATAAATAACCGATGTGACGTAATCCATCACAAAAATGCGAGAATTAAAAATTTAAAATAAGGTTAAGTCAAGTAAACATATGATTTATCAGCTGTGGTACGGCTATAAGTATTATATTAAATTTTATTATAAATTTAGCACATTAACTAAAGTTTTATAAAGACACGGGTTGAATAATAAAATACTCGTAGTCACATATATTTGGATAAATATTTAGCTAGTAATGAATATGTTTTTAAAATTTCTCTAAGTTTACAGTTAATTATGATGCTTAGATATTTTTATTGGAAATTAAGAATTAAAATTTTAAAATTTGAGTCTTATAAAATATTCTAATCAGAATATATTAAAATTTTATTAAATTTAATAATTTCTATTTTAAAAATATTTTTAAAACACAAAAATACAAAATATGTTTTTGTTTTAAAATATTTTTTCATTAAAAATAAAATGATAAATTAGTAAAATATAAGTTATAATGTTCTCACGTGGGAATAAACTGCAAAAATAATTTAGAAGTGATGTTAAAAGACTCAAGAAAGTCTATTAAAAGCCCAGCTACCATGGCATCTATACAACCTTCAACATTGTCATTAATTATATGTTGGCATTAAATATTGTAAAACCAGTACGCCTTACTGCTGTGCAGGTCGTGTAAATTCAATCTTGCAACCCAAGGATATTTTTTTAATAAAATAAGTTCAATTAAATTTTAAATCTTTCATATGGTTCAATATACAAAATTCTTATATTTTTAATTAAGTTTGGGTTGTTTAAGTTTGTTATTAATTGGGTGATATAATTATTATTTTACATCGTCATTATTAATATGGTTTTCTAATTAATATAAAAATTAAAATAATTTAATTAAACTTTATTTATTTTATAAATTTAAATATTTTAATTAATTTTTTATTAAAAATTTAATTCTGTTAATATTTAATTTTTTTAAAATAATGTGAAATTTAATTTTACAAGAATATCATAAACTTAATAAAAAAAAAGTTCAAAACAAAAATAATTTAATAAAAAATATAAAAATTTCAAACACTTAAATACAATTAGAGAAACTTAACTTAAAATATTTAAATTTATGAGAGTTTTCATATTGAAACATGAACTAGTAACAACGAGGTAATAATTACATATTCTACTTAATAACATAATCAAATAATAGATATTTAAATAAAAATAAATATTTTAAATATTCAATAAAATAAAAAAATTTCATAAGACTTTATTGAAAATATTTAAATTTATGAGAAATTTAAAATTTAATTAAACTATAAAACTATATATTACTTAATTGAATTTTTTTAATCTTAAAAACATTGCATCCAGCTTTAAACCTGAAAATAATTGGATACAAATTAATAATTTTATTAAAAATATTCATATATGAAATATTTTTAATATGTGTATATAAATTTGTTTATATACCGCTATATATAAACTAAAAATAGTATATTATTTTTCCAAAAAAAATTCTCTTCGTTCGTCGTTGACCTTACCTCTAGTTACAATTATAAAGAGTTCTTTAAACTTTTAAAATGCTTTATTAAAATGTAACAAATGCTTTATTAAACTATAAGTTGTTGGCATTAAATAATAAAACTCAAATTTACGAATTTTAATTATTTTAAATCATTATAAATATTTCGTAGAAATTTTAAAATTTTTTAAATATTACAAATTTAATTGTTTAAAATTGTTATGATTTTTTAAAAGAAATACATAAATGCTTTTTTGCAATTGTAATTAAATAACTAATACTTAATAAATTTAATTATTTAGTAGGTGTTTCAACTGACTTCTTGATATTTTAAAATTTTCATATTTTTTTAATTTGATGATGATTTAAGTAAAATTATTAATTATGGATAGTTATTTTAAAAAGAATCTTAAACTCGATTTAATCATCAAATACTTTTAATTTGAGTATATAAACTCGATTTATATGTTGGTGGAAGATGCTAATAATTTATCTGGTGGGACAGAACAAAAACTATAAATTTAATGATAATATTACGTTGGATTGTACAATCCAATCTCATAAAGATGGCAGGTATTTGTAATCAATGCTACACTGTCACTTTATTGGGTAGTTCTGCATTCCATCACTTCTGCATATGCAAAGCTCGAGGTTTTATTTTATTTTAGTTAAAAAGTTATTTTAATTAAACAGAGAAATTAAATGTATGGTTGGATTTAGTTTAGTTTTGATTTAACATCAATTTCGAATTACACTAAATGGATGCTTTATATAGTTTACATTTATCAGTTTGTGTTATTATAATAAATATTTTAAAATAAAATATTTCAAATAAAAAAATATGCTATGACTTTTTATAATTGTTATCATATTTGTAGTTTTAAAAATTAAAACACAAACTTATTTATATATATATATATATATATATATATAATTACAATACAATCAAACATTAAAATAATATTCAAAGATATATGGAAGTTATTACAGTGAATTACTTCTAAATATATAATATTATATTTAAATATAATAAGCAGTTTAAACTTGAATCAAATTTAAGAAAATTACCTTTTTTTTTAAGTAACTGACTTTTACTTTTTTGTTTTAAGATTAGTCAGTTTTAGTATCTTGCTATAAATATATAATTAAATAAAGATGAAATAAATGTTTATAGTTAATAAATGACTCGTGAAAAACATTCCAATAACATATATTTAAATAATACGTCACATCAAAGTTGCCCCTTCAGCGGATCTTGTAAATAAAATAACAGCAAACTTAAGACATACAATTTGACCCTCTACTTCCAAAAAGATGGTTAAAAATACCTATCTTTTTCGATGTTCACCTTACTGTGCATAATAAGGGATAATATATATATATATATATATATATATATATATATATATATATATATATATATAATATGTATATGT
>Ga0099824_1005340_pt1 | contig 18139 bp, 10 predicted proteins | sample SiratrowhiteBW_FD_76837 | JGI IMG/M metagenome (GOLD analysis project Ga0099824, IMG submission 76837) | Root nodule microbial communities of legume samples collected from California, USA - Siratro white BW | ecosystem: Host-associated > Plants > Roots > Nodule | place: USA: California... | reverse complement strand
GTAGTGTCTGAGCTGGAGATGCTTTTTGGGAGGTTGTGGACACAGTGTCAGGAGTGCCAAGGTTCACTTCATCAAGATGTTCTCTGCACAAGGTATGTTCATTTAGTGAAATTGCTTGGATGGCTCAGGTTCTCAAATTTTTGGTTTCGAGAGGCACCGTATTACAGTATTAATTAATCAACATCCCGCCAGTTGGTGGGTTTTTCTACAAGAATTTGTAATTTTGTTGTGGATTGGTTTCTCATTGTTAGACTGTTACTTGCAGTCGCGATTGTCCGATTTTTTATCGACGAAAAAAGGTACAGAAAGATATGTCCGAAGCAAAATCGCAATTGGACCGGTGGAACTTTTGAGTTTTGCCAAGGTAAGTGTTTTCTCAGTTCTCTTCCATCTCCTGTCCTTTGTCTCTTCATACTGACTTAGACAATGAATTTCACCCACCAATAATTGCAATAGAAATCTCTGTAAAATTTATATTTGTATTTAGGGACTTATCTGATGTTTTACGTTCTAAAATAGAATTTGAGGTTTAATGAATTTTGGTCATCATAACTAACTAGATTGTATCTTGAGTAATATTTGAACTTTCTTCTTAGATTCTGCATTTTTGGGAATGTATAAGAACGTGCTAGTGTCTAAAATTTATTTATCAAAATTTTACAATTATTTATAATATTTTATTTTTAAAATATAAAAGGACAAGTTCATTCAAATTATTTTTTTGATACAAATTACTTACATTGAATTTGAATTATTTTTTTAAAATCAGCAATAACAATAGTTACATGTATTGTCAATAATAATAATATAGAAATAATGTATTATTTTGAAGATTTTTTTTTATACCCTTGTAATATGTTTATCTTTCAAAAAATAAAACGTAATATCATTTTTTATAATTTTATCACTATCTAAAGTTTTAGTATTTAGAGTTAAAAAAGTGACCGAAAATTCTTATTTTAAAAATTTCAAATTAAATTTTATTAGGAAATTTATTTTTAATATAAAAAATTGCATTTACAAAATTCTTATCATCAACATTTATACCAAAATAATTTTTTTAATAGAAAATATTGCATTTATTTTAATGTTAAATGACATTCATCTTCTAGCTTTAATAAATTATACTTATTTTTATTTTTGAAAAATAAACTAACACTTATTTCCCTTATTTTATTTGAAAGTAACATAAATATTAAGAATTAAATAAAAAATAAAAAATTAAAGTCTCAAAATATATTTTCTAAATTTAAACAAAATGAATGATTTAGTTATATAGAATTTATCTTTTTTTTAAGTTCTTTTTTTTAGTTATATAGAATTACTGGGATAAAATTCATGTAGTAATTAATTGGTGTTTGATCTACTATTTGCCAAAGCTAGGAACAGTTACAATATTTACATATAAGATTACTATCCGGTAGATAAGGAAAACTTATTAGAGAAAAAAAAATTATATCACACTCTAATTTTGAAATGTTATTAATAAAATAAAAATAGTAATTTTATATCTATCAATTTTCTATTAAAATATTTTTGCTAAAAAGTATACCCTTTTACATTTTTATAAGGTATTTTAAAAATTTATGGACAATACAATTTCTATGATATTGTAAACAAAATAAATAAGGGAGAAAAGTTTCATTTTATTAAAATATAAGGACATAAGTGTCATTTATTTAGAACCTGAACAAAATGAATATTTATTTAAAAATTAAAAAGGATTGTAAATTATTTTATTAAAACAAAAAGAAACGAAGTAGATTTCTATTTTAAATCTATAAGATATGTGTGTCTCTTTGATGTTTTAATTTCTTCATTTAAATGTCAATTATAGATATTCATTAGTTAAATTTAAGCTTGTTACTTGAAAGAATGGTTTTCCTAGTAATGGAATTTATAGAAAGTTTGATAATTATATTTTATTATAAAGTTTCTTAAGATTATTTTATTAGTAAATAAGTTTTAACAATCAATTCGACACTAAATTATATTTTTAAAGACCAATTTGATGCTAAGATGTAGGGATCAATCTAACTTTTTACATATTTATTGTCTAAATCAAAATTTTAATTTTTTTAAGGGCTAAATTATTATAATTCTACACTTTACAATCAAACTTTTTCTTTTTTAGTTTGTTACATGTTGCAGGTCCTAATCGTGCTGACTCAGTATCCTCTTTTCTTCATCTATGTTTCCATTAGTTCTAGCTAACGGACCTCGACCTAATATTACTGAACCCTAATATACCCAAGTCTGTTTAATAAGGTTTATATAAATGAACAAAGGTTTGATTACTTTTGATCATATTATTTATTTATTTTGTTAAATTTGGTCTATATTGATAAAGGGTTCAATCCAGTTTTTTAATTTTTCTAATACAGCAATTTGACTTTTTTTGTATATTGAAATTGAAGTTTGTTTTATTAATTGTTACTTAGTTATACATTGTATTATGTAGAATTAAAACTGTCATTTTTTCGTTAATCGTTTTACTACTAAAGGTTAAGTCAAAACCTCTGGAGATGATATATGCCAGGCTCTCTGTTTCTGATACTGGATAGAAATTTTGCAAAGAGACTAATTTCTTGCAGAATTTTGGTTCAAATGAAGAATTTGACCTTTGGGATCTCAGAAGTCATTGGGCAAAAACTCGCGGTGTTTGCTACAATCCTGACATTGTTATCTGAGTAAGCCCACACATTTTGGTGATTGAAAGATTTATGCGGAATCCTCAAATGATTGTTATCGGATGACATCAACCTGATTAAAAGCAGTAATTGTTGGATTATTTTGATATTATATTTTATTAGATGTTCTAGATGCAGCCGTAACAACTCAAAAATTATTCTTAATATTTCATCTATCTAAAACAGTAGTTAAAACATAATGTATAATATAAATATATATATCGACCATTCATTAATATTGTATTTCAAAAGATTTCTCTCATCATAGGAAATTAAAACACAACTAATTACATTTACACATATAAACAAAATAAAAATAAAAAAAAAGCTTTTAAAATTGCAACCGACTCATTCAAGAGCATCTGTCACAATATCATCTGCAACATTACCTACTTTCGTGTATAACACGATCATTGTAGTAGAAACAAACGCACACCATAAACAAGAAAGGGTAAGCTAATAATTCAAAATATCTCAAATAATCACAATTGTACATCATTTAATACATAGCAATCAATTGACAACATCTATCATCCAACTCAAGACATCACATAATATAAATAGACTCAATCTATTTCCGGAAGACTTGTGCATTGAATAGACCCCGAGATCTGCATCTGTCATACTACCTCGATTTGTGTGTCTCATCTCATCATCATTAATATCATATGACAGGGTTAATCCATATAACTGTCTTGACCAACCCTTTTTCATGCTGCAGTTCAGTCATATGAACCTCCTTCGACTCTCACCACCTAGTAATATTCATCTATTTGATTCCTATTACTAGTAGAGTTAGGATATCAATCATTAAACCAGATCCTTAGACAATGCACATCCTACTTCTCAGAATAGATGTTTTCTTTCCAGAAAACACTATGCCTATGCATCACTTACAATTCATATCATACATCATTGGTTTTCATTTATCTATTTATTCACTTTCCATTTCAATTACCATAATGTCAAGAAAACTTCACCACTTTATATAAGTGCACAAACACAATATCAGATATAATTCCTCAATCAATCATGCAGCATAAAGACGTATGTACAGGTCATAACTATTCATTAAACAACAATAAAAAATTCTCACATATTATTTTCGAACATCATTACTTAAATAAGGTCAATTAATCATATCAAATTAAGATAACATATTCAGTGCTCAAGAACCAGTCAGACCAGCAAGAAAGACTTGAGCAAACTGATAATCACATATTCAAGTCTTTTATCCTAAAGTTCTATTTGAAAGTAACTAATTAGTATAAAACAAGTTACTAGCTTCCCTTACCTGAGATGACGATCTCCAAAACAAGTCCTCCAAACTAGTTAATATAACACTAACCCAATCCCTAGGGATCTAGAACAAGTTATCAAAACAAAACCAAATTTCAGTATAATCTCAATTAAGTTGAGAAAAATACTTTTCTCAATTGTCCTTACTAAGATTGATGACAAGAACCTAAGGAAAAACATAGATTAAAGGATCTTTAAAGCAAATATGAACTTACTCTGTTTGAGATTCTGATAGGTTAAAAATGATTCCTAACTCCTCAGCTACTACGAGGTGTGATCAGATTCTAAAATAGATGAGATATGAAAAGGGAAAATTAGAGAGAAGGAAGAGCTTGGGAGAAGGAGAGAAAGAAAAGAAAGAGAAAATGGAGGTGCAGGGCTCGTGGGGTTTTATTTTTATAAAGCTTCCTGTGCCTTACAATTATCCCCAACAGAAAAAATTTCCGTCCTCCAAAATTGACTTACCAGCAAAGAGGTGAGGGTGAGATTCCCTAACAGGCTCCCCTAACTTCCAAGTGGAATCACCTGACCGAGCATCCCACAAAACCTTTACCATATTGATGGTCTTGTCCCTAAGCAGTTTGATTTGCCGATCCTCAATTCTTACTGGTTGAGCTTCAAAGCTTAAATTGTCCTTAATCCGCACTTCATCCATTTCTAGGACATAACTATGATCAGGCACATACTTCCTTAACTGAGACACATGAAATACATTGTGTAGGTTGACTAACTGAGAGGTTAAAGCAATCTCATAAGCTACTGGTCCTATCTTTCTAAGAATTTGATAAGGCCCAACAAACTTATGAGACAATTTCCTTGATCTGATAACCCTTCCTTGGTCTAAGCTGCAAACTCTAAAGGCTTCCTCCTCTGATCTGTAAAAGACTTTTGCCTACTCTGGGAACTCTTCATCCTCTCTTGAATCTGTTTCACCTTCTCAATAGCCTATTAAAGCAACTCTGGTCTTACCAACACTGTCTCTCCATCCTGATACCAACAAAGAGGAGTTCTACCCTTCCTGCCATATAAAGCTTCATACAGTGTCATCCCAATATTTGTCTGGTAATTTTTGTTGTACGTAAACTCGACCAAAGGCAACATCTCATCTCAAACACCCAAATGATCCAAATCACACAAGTCCTCAAAAAAATCTTCCAAAGATTGAATTGTTTGCTCTGACTGCCCATTAGTTTGAGGATGATAGGCATAACTCATTCTCAACTTTGTTCCCAAAGCATCTTGAAGAGTCTGCCAAAACTGTGATGTAAATATGGGGTCTCGATCATATACTATGCTAGAAGGCATTCCATGCAATCTCACAATTTTCTTAATATATATCTGAGTCAACTTGGCCATAGATATTCTCAGATTCACAAGCATAAAATGAGCACTCTTAATCAGCCGATCAACTATCACCCACACTGCACCATGACCCCTCACAGATCTTGGCAAATAGGTAACAAAATTCATAGCAATGCTATCCCATTTCCACTTAGGAATATCCAAGTGCTGCAATAAACCACGAGGCTTCTGATGCTCTACCTTAGCTTTCTAACATGTTAGGCATGCAGCCACATATTGAGCTATGTCTTTCTTCATACCTGACCACTAAAAGGACTCCTTCAAATCCTGATACATCTTAGTCATACCTGGGTGTAAGCTAAGATGACTCTTATGACCTTCTTCAAGAATCATTCTCTTCAGCTCCTCATCTGCAGGTATACACAGTCTGTCCTTGAACCTCAACAACCGATTAGCTCCCAACTCAAAGTCTCTTGCTTTCTCTAATTCTAATACATCCACAGTGTGCCTCAGATTAGAATCCCCCAACTGCTTCTCCTTGATTCTTCCAAAGAACTCATTAGTTACGGTTAACCTACCCTAACTAATATGATCTATGTGAAATTTCACCTCCAAATTTAAATCTCTAAATTGCTTAATCAATTTCTGCTCTTCAATCATCAAAGCTGACATATAAACTGATTTCCTACTCAAAGCATCTGCCACCACATTAGCTTTTCCCGGATGATACATTAGTTGGAAGTCACAGTCTTAAAAAACTCCATCCACCTTCTCTGTTTCATGTTCAACTCTTTCTGATCAAACAAGTATTTCAAACTCTTGTGATCACTGAACACTGAACACTTGAAACTGAACCCCATATAAGTAGTGTCTCCAAATCTTCAATGTAAACACCACAATTGCCAACTCTAACTCATGAGTAGAGTAATTCTTCTCGTGAACTTTGAGTTGTCTCAAAGTATAAGCCACTACTTTCTTCTCCTGCATTAAAACACCACCCAAACCCTGATGTGAAACATCACAATAAACTTCAAATGGCTTACTGGTATCAGGAATCACCAACACAGGAGCACTAGTCAACCTTTTTTTTAACTCTACGAAACTTTCCTCACACCTATCAGTCCATGCAAAAGGTTGATATTTGTGAGTCAGTTGTGTCAAAGGTGTCACTATCCTTGAAAAATCTTTAATGAACCTTCGATAGTAACCAGCTAAACCTACAAAGTTCCTTATCTCAGTAACCGTCTTAGGACGTTTCAACTGTAGCACTGCTTCCACTTTAGCTGGATCTACGGAGATCCCTTGACCTGAAATCACATGTCCTAAAAAGTTCACCTCTTCCAACCAAAACTCACACTTAGAGAGTTTAGCATATAATTGCTTAACACCAACCTCAGATGCTCTCCATGCTCTTCCTTAGTCTTTAAGTAGATAAGGATGTCATCTATAAATACTACAACAAATTTAAATAAGAAAAGAATGAAAGATTCTATTTATGTAATCCATGAATAGAGTTGGAGCTTTGGTAACTCAGAACAACATCACCACATACTCATAGTGCCCATAGCAAGATCTAAATGTTGTTTTCGACACATTGTTAGCTTTCACCAAAATTTGATGGTATCCCAATCTCAGATCTATCTTGGAAAACACCGTTGCTCCACTTAGTTGATCCATCAAATCATTCATCCGGAGTAGAGGTACTTGTTCTTGATTGTCAACTTGTTCAACTGCCTATAGTCCACACACAATCTAAAACTATCATCCTTCTTCTTGATCAACAACACTAAAGCTCCCCACAGAGATACACTAGGGCAAATGAATTGTTTCTCCAACAATTATTCAAAATGCTTCTTAAGCTTCTCTAGTTTAGTAGCTTATGAGATTGCTTTAATCTCTTAGTTAGTCAACCTACACAATGTATTTCATATGTCTCAGTTAAGGAAGTATGTGCCTGATTGTAGTTATCTCCTAGAAATGAATGAAATGCGGATTAAGGACAATTTAAGCTTTGAAGCTTAACCAGTAAGAATTGAGGATCGACAAATCAAATAGCTTAGGGGCAAGACCATCAGCATGGTAAAGGTGTTGTGGGATGCTCGGTCGGGTGATTCCACTTGGGAGTTTGGGGAGACTGTTAGGGAATCTCACCCTCACCGCTTTGCTGGTAAGTCAATTTTCGAGGGCGAAATTTTTTTCTGTTCGGAATAATTGTAAGGCATAAGAAGCTTTATAAAAATAAAAGCCAACGAGCCATGCACCTCCATTTTCTCTTTCTTTTCTCTCTTTCCTTCTCCCAAGCTCTTCCTTCTCTCTAATTTTCCCTTTTCATATCTCATCTATTTTAGAATCTGATCACACCTCGTAGTAGCTGAGGAGTTGGGAACCATTTCTAACCGATCAGAATCTCAAACAGAGTAAGTTCATATTTGCTCTAAAGATCCCTTAATCTCTGTTTTTCCTTAGGTTTTTGTCATCAATCTTAGTGAGGACAGTTGAGAAAAGTATTTCGCTCAACTTAATTGAGATTATACTGAAATTTGGTTTTGTTTTGATAACTTATTCTAGATCCCTAGGGATTGGGTTAGTGTTATACTAACTAGTTTTGAGGACTTGTTTTGGAGATCGTCATCTCAGGTAAGGAAAGCTAGTAACTTGTTTTATACTAATTAGTTACTTTCAAATAGAACTTTAGGATAAAAGACTTGAATATGTGATTATCAGTTCGCTCAAGTCTTTCTTACAGATCTGACAGGTTCTTGAGCACTGAATATGTTTTTGATTATTTATCTTGATTTGATGTGATTAATTGACCTGATTTGAGTAATGATGTTTGAAAGTAATATGTGAACTTTTGATTGTTGTTTAATGGATTGAATATGACTTGTGATAAGACTTTGATAGTTATGACCTATGGATACGTCTTTATGCATGATTGATTGAGGAATTGTATTTGATATTGTGCTTGTGCACTTATATAAAGTGAAGTTTTCTTGACATTATGGTAATTGAAATGGAAAGTGAATGAATAGATGAATGAAAACCGACGATGTATATATGAGTTGTACGTGATGCGTAGGCATAGTGTTTTCTGGAAAGAAAACATCTATGCTGAGAAATAGGATGTGCATCGTCTAAGGATCTGGTTTAACGATTGATATCCTGACTCTACTAGTAATAGGAATCAAATAGATGAATATTACTAGGTGGTGAGAGTCGAAAGAGGTTTATATGACTGAAACTGCAGCATGAAAAAGGGCTGGTCAAGACAGTTATATGGATTAACCCTGTCATATGAGATTAATGATGATGAGATGAGACACACAAATCGAGGTAGTATGACAGATGCAGATCTCGGGGTCTATTCAATGCACGAGTCTTCCGGAAATAGATTGAGTCTGTCAATTGATTGCTATGTGTTAAATGATGTACAGTTGTGATTATTTGAGATATTTTGAATTATTAGCTTACCCTTTCTAATTGTGGTGTGTGTTTGTGTTCTACTGCGATGATCGTGTTATACACGGAAGCATGTAATGTTGCAGATGATATTGTGGCAGATGCTCTTGAATGTTGCAACTTTAAAATTTTTTATTTATATGTATATATGTGTAAATATAATTAGTTATGTTTTAATTCTCTATGAAAAGGAAAATCTTTTGAAGTACAATGTTAATGAATGGTTGATATATATATCTATATTATGCATTATGTTTTAACTACTGTTTTGGATAAATTAGATATTAAAAATAATTTTTGGGACGTTACATTTGCCGTTCCAAAACCATCATTTGATTGGTTGTACAAACAGTAACTGATGCATGCCCTGATAAGAGTGTGTTTATTTTGTATATATAAAAAGATTTCTGTGTAACCTCGTGTTAGTGTAGATTAATACATTTTTTTCCACGTAAAATAGAGCAAATAGGGATATGTTCAAGTCATATATCAAATGTTAATATTTGGATTTTATAACAATCTTCTATTGGAGATACGAATAAAATATTTGTTTATCTTAAAAATCTCATTTAGAGTATAATCAAAATAATATTTAGTTATAGTTAAATCAATTTTTAAAATTAAGAACATAAAATGTAAATAAAAAATTATTGAAAGTTGTAATGGGATTTTAAAAATAAAAAGAATGTGATAAAATGAGAATAGAAAAAGAAAGTAAAAGAAGACTTGTTACAGAAGATGCTCTAAATAAAAGTTTATTTTATACTTTTATATTTTCAGTGAAGGGTACCGTTCTTCAAGTCATCACCAATCAGATGCCTTAAACGTAATATCAATATCTCAACATGTAACTCAATAACTGGAGAAAGCTTCATTAAACTAAAGATGCTGCAAATTTAGAACATTTACATGATTTCAAACTAGAGGGAAATAAAATCTGAAATTTAATCTTAATTTTGTTTTATACATTTAATGAGAATTTTGTTAAAGAATTTTACACCCGAAATCTATGTACATCTCATTGTAAACTTGTAAGAAAGGGTATAACGGTTATCATATTTTAATGGATCATCGATGTGATAATATACATACAGTATAAGCTTCCTGAATCAAGTGTACAATCTCAGGCGAGTTGTAATTTGCTGCCGGCACATTGGGCATGAAGATAATGTCGACCCACACTCCTTGCAAGTCTACATCATAATAGAGGCAAATAATTTTTATTCGCCATTTTACATACAGAGAAATAAAAACGAACATGCATTTGTTCTTTGCTTTCACATACTGGGAAACATTAGATAGTTTTTCCTTTAAGTGTCAGTGTTAAATTAATTTACAAACTATATATAGTCTCATAATTCATTAATAAGATTACTTTCAATTCAGTTGTCTAAAGTTATACGCGTTATCACATTATTCTTTGAAAATAAGCCACATTAGTCCCTGACCTTCGTTGTCATCTTTAGTCCTAAACAAATTTCTCTGTAATCACTGTAATCCTCCATAAAAATATATACCATGACATTTAAGTTATTAGGGATTTAGTGACGTTGTTTTGATATAAATGATTTCCAGTCGGCATAAATTGGGGGTGTAATAGTTTCTCCTAGTTCACAATCGAAAGTTATTTCCTTTCAAGACATAAATTACTAAAGCGGGTTTTACTTTTTAATAGCTTTTTTACAAGATCATGAATCGAATTCAAACCAACATATATTTTTTTACAGTAACACCAAGATGATGGATGGATTAAATTTCCTAAGAAACTGATTTGGTAACAAAACAACTAAAAGACTAACATGTGATAATTTAAGTTTGAGGGACTAATATTGCGACCATAAATTTTGAACTGATGCGGCAAATCATGTAATAGTAGAGGATGAAATTACAAGTGATATTTTCCCACCCTACCCTCATTGTTTTATGAATCAATCACTGTATATGACAGTGTCCAAATCACCCTTTTCATTTTTCCTTTGATTTTCATTAAAGGTGTTGAAAATTAGTTTTTCTCATTTTTGTTCTTGAGTAGAAGAAACTGGGATGTGAAAAATGTAGCCTAAATTCCCTTCAATGTCTACTATGCACACAAAAAGAGCTTACAAACTCTAGGGCACGTTGAAATTGACATTAAACAATATAGGTTTATTAAACAGACTTACTGTGTGACCACATCCGAAAGCCATGTCCTTCGGGTTGGTAAGACAGATGGGGCATACCTTGAAAAAGGGAAAAGACATTATTCTCGTCAGCTTAGTAATCTCAACATCAATCTATCGCAATACAAAGTTAAAGAGGGAGGAGCAAGGAACATACTGGTTCGATACTAGCTGGAGCCGATGGTTCAACTGATTCCAAATTTGTCATGTGCGGAATAGCCATGCGTGCATTATCATGATCTATTACTTCATTAGGTGGAGGGAGAGGCCTTCTACGTTGATGAAGAACTGATTCTCTACTGGATAGACGAAATTAAAAGTCAGAGATCCTAAATATAATATAGAATTATCATACCTTGAGTTCATGGCTTACTCAGTAAGTTGTATATTTTGGGCTGCCCGGTACTGAAATGGAATTTCCATAAGGGCAGCAAGTGCAAATGCTGCTTCCTTCTTTGATGCTTCTGTGTTCTCGGACATGATTTTTGTGAAGTTCACAAACTGAAGGAATAAAAAAGGCAAACAAATTAGACAATCCATTTCATCAATAAAAGAAGGGAAAAAAATCATAAAACTGGAATTAAGAATGCTTTTTCAAAATATGAAGCATGAAAATTTTCCAGCCCTTATTGAGATCAATCAGTCAGTTTACTTACTTCCAAACTGATCACCACCAGTTCACATACTAATTAGTTTCGAAGAACAATTCAAAAACAGCATCAAATTAAATGCTTGTAGTTAGAATAGGAATTGTAATTGAGTTCATTACTTTTAATTTTAATTGAGTCTATTGATTCTAATTTCTATGTCAGGAATAGAATAAGATTTATAGTTTTTACAACAATTTCAGAGTTACAAAATACTTAGCTCAAATATTTTCTGTTCACGGGAAAAAATGGTAAAATATTGCCGTAGCTGGTTTGGATATATTCACAGAAGACGTGTAGAAATTTCAATCAGGAGAGTAAATTAGACTGAAGGTACAAAATTGCTAAATGTAGAGGGAGATCTAAAAAAACTATATACTAATCCATTAAACAAGATTTAATTAAAGATTAATGATTTATCTATAAACATGGCTTATAATAATAACCAATTCCTTCCAGTGGGAAAAGGTTTGGTTGTTGCTATCCACATCTAAGAATTAAAATATGCTCAATCTAACTATATAGAAGATGTGTCTCCTACTTTTTTATTTCTGTAAATCGCATTTTATTTTTATGAAGCACCGCCCTCCCCCTAAATAAACTATTGATTCAAACCTGGACAGAATTTTAGAGAATGTTTCGATAGAGATTTTAAACGTCGAATAAGTGAAAAGTGAAACATGGTTATCTCAATCATAAGCCGATGTACTTCTCGCTCCATGTCACACACTGGTTAAACCTTGTTGGTATTCATTTTGAAGTTCGTGATTTACTAATTTAATGACAATAGCTTCATAAAACATTTCTTTCAATTTAATACAGATCTCTGATATTTGTTTCAGAATTAGCTGAAGTACTATCCACTTTGTCAATATCGTGCCAAACTCCAATCCTTCTTATATCTACTCCAGCTATCAAAGGTATGTTACCATAAGAGCAGACAACATTGAATTTTCAGGTGCTATCAAATACCTGAAAGTTGTCAAATACTCGCTCAGTAATGTTATCATCAAAGTGCTTCATCTCATCCCATGGTCCATCTCCAACGCCAACCAAAATAATGGAGAGAGGATAGTGACTGAAAATCAGAATATCCCACATTTAGGACAGATACACAAACAAGAAAAGTTACAAAAGAAATTCCTGTACCTTGCACCAACGATGGAACTAATGGTTGCTTGTTCTTGTGGACTAAGCCTTCCATGTGGTGTATCTGGATTTCTGGTAACCTTAAAAAACAAAAAGACGTTCTAGAAAAACAAAGAGAAGTAGGGAAAACAATTCAAGCATTCCATGAAAAGAAAAAAAATGGGAAAAAAATAAATTGATAAAACCTGTCCATCAGCAATAATGACAAGAACATGATATTGACCGTTGTTTCTCTCCACGATGTCAATTGCTGCATCGATTACAGGGGCAAATGATGTTGGACCTATAAATTAAGGAAGTGTAATAATTAAATCCCACGTATACATAAGTCCTCCCTCCAGGGGAATGTTTACTAAATTATGCAAATGGCTATTTATCTTTTATGTTTTATTACCTTAAAAATGACCACCCTAACTATGTAAATGAACTCTAAGGTTGAAATAAACAAGAGGCAAGTAAAATTTTAAACATATGATATCTTTAGTCATACAACAAATCATAAAGCATTTCCTCCCATCTCTCTCTATCTCTCTAACTCAAATATTAGCCACAGATAATTGTAATAAAATGGTAAAATCTAGTCAACAGGGAATAGAATGTTGTAAACAAACCTGATAGTTTTAAGTATGGAACAATCTCTCTGTAGCGTGCAAGTACTTCCTCAAAACCATGACAAAATCTATTATCTTGATAAAAACTGAACACATTCTGATCATGTGTAGAAGCTACAACAGTAAATTCTCCGGAATCAATAGAAGAGAAAACACAGAATATTCGTCGAAAGTAGAAAGGGATACTCACCATCACCAAATCCAAAACATGGTATCAGATTGTCTTCATCAAAAGAAGACAAAGTACGACCAATGATAGAGATAGCTTGCTCATATGGATTAGGATTGTTTCCGATATGATGAAGGCTTTTTCGATGGAACGAGTGCTTGCCTACAATTACCAAGGTGAGAATTTCCTATATTCGCCGACATATATACATCTATAATAATGATTTCAGATTCCAAAGGAATAACCTGTCCACTCATTGCTTTTGGTGAAATCAATAGCCAGTATTAAATTAGAAGATTCCAGACCAGCTTCTCTAAGAGCAGAAACAACCTGAAATATATCTTATATAAGCACGATACTTCTACATATAGTTACGGGAACACAAGGCAGATAAAGTCAAACCAGTTCATCAATAGTGATTGATTACCCTTACATAGCTTAGATTAATATTGCATATCCTCTCTAAATTCAGCATGCAAAAGTAGCAGCGCTAACCTGATCCAATGAGCTGAAATGATCAGCTATATACGTGGGTTGCTGCTTTTTCTGACGCCGAGTGTTTGCTGTGCTCCCAGCATAAGTAGAGGGTTGATTATAGGCAGTATTCGAATAATCCTCAGCATAAGAAGACGATTCCTGATAGGTAGTATTCTCCAAATTCTCAGTATAAGTAGACGGCTGATGATAGCTATTATTCACTGAACTCCCAGCATAATAAGGAGGATGTTGGTAAAAATTATCTTCAGATTCATATATTGACTCTGTATTTCCCATAATTACAGACCTACTTCCAGAAATATCCAGAGAAGTAAACAATAATTAACAATAGAGGTAAAAAAACGGGACTAAACTGAATTAAAGCAAAAACCACACCACCAGAAACAATAACAGTTCATTGTCACTAGTAAATATCACAAGACAACAAATATCATTTGCATATACTCTGGTGTCATTTCCAGTAACTGTTAATTGAATACGTTGTTTTTTCAAAATCAAACTTATCACGATTTCCTTCCAACGACTGCCAAATCATAGTTAAATTCTCGTTAAATAATAAAACATTCGAGCAGACACAACATCAGTCACGTACATCAGTAAAGTAACGAGACCAACAGCACTATAAAACTTGAGTGCGTCCATAATAACACCTAACAATTAGTGGAATTAAATCGAAACGCAAGTTACACACAACATCTCCCTAGGAAAGCATACATAACAATGACTGCAACAACTATAACCTAAGATCGAAGCTAAAATCACGACGACTTTCAATAAAGAACAGAAAAAGGAAAAACCGCTAGGATCGAGAATCTACAACCACAATTGCAAGCATCGCGAATCGCAAACTCAAAACGACACCGTAATGCCGAAATCGATCCACGAGAATCAGCAAGGTTAGCGGTTACGCATCAGCTACGAACAGCTATTACTATTGCTATAATTAAGAGAGAAGAAAGAGAGAAGTGAGAATCGGTGTTGGAAGTTCACCTTGCGGAATTGCTTTGGTTGGAGTAGAAAGCTTTTTTTCAGAGTTTGGCTCTGACGATTCGGTGTTTGAGATTGAGAGAAGAGAAAGGTGGTGACGGCCATTTTGTTTTGTTTGATTAGTATATTAGTACTTTAATGTGGTTAGACTTGGACAGACGTGGTGGCGTTTCGTATGCGTGCACCCTTTGAAAACTGTTTGCCTCTCACGTTTTTCTTGGCTTAGAGTGTTATGCATCCCTCTGAGTCAAAACTTTTTGCTCTTTTTATTAATTGCTTTTTCTAATTCTTTCCTTCTAGAGACTTTCCCAGCTCCTTCATCATCGCTTCCCTTTTCCGTTCCGCCACCGAAGTTTTTCCTCTACGAAATAAATCGCAGAAACGTGTTATCTATCTGTTGAGTACGCTAAGAAACTTGAATTATTTTAATAATTCACTATTATTATTATCAATTATAATTAAATTATTTTTTTGTTTAAATATAAGGTGTCAGTGAACCGAGAGCATGTATGTATTTTCAGTATTGAGTTTGTTCACTCTGTTAAAGAAATGAATCATAATGTGAGATATTCTCCTTAGTTATCTTTGTCGTGGATGATTCAGTAAGCAATATAATCCAAATTTGTTTGAAGTAATCCAGAAAGTCATGTCGTATGAATTAGAAGTGAAGCAATAGGATAGTGATATTTTTCTTTCTCAAAAGAGCGAAGTGAAAAAGGTGCTGGTGAAATTAAAAATGTTTTAATGTAATTCGTCAACTCATTCATATGGAAGTTAACTTGAAATGATCAAAGCTTGACGTTGGAGAGAAGGAAGATCTTACTCGGTTTAAAATATTGTTGGAAACTTGAGGCATCTAGGTAAATTTATTAAAAGGAGGTAATTTGTGATTGAATTTAGTGAAATGGTAAATTTTAAAATTTTTACATATAAATGCATGACTTTAAATGAAGAAATTGCACTTTTAAACATAGTTAATTAAATTTTCTGTTTTATAAAATTGTAATATGAAGCATGCTTTTGGTTTTTAGTTTTAATTGTTTTAAGTGGAAGACCATTATACTATTTTACAAACATAGAGCGTTTTGGTGAATTTGCATCTTCTAATAATTTTTTTCTATGTGGTAGTCCTTTGAACACTCTTACTTGGTAAAACTACATCAGCATCATATCTTAAGAAGGTTAAAGTTCTATGCACCTCAATAATTATTGATATAATTTTATTTTTTTTCTTGGATTTGTTTGGTGACCATCGTGAATACGATGACATGTGCCAGGGAAAAGAAGATTATGAGATTATGATTGTTAAGAGCACACTTGGATCAACATAATCAAATCTTATAATTAGAAAGATGGTTGATGAAGATTCAATACCAAAATATTGCTTGATAAAGAGTCTTTATAAGTATAATGGATCGATACAATCTGTTGAATTAATTTTGAGGTGGGATCTCAATTGCAGTGAAAAATTCAAAATTTTGAGAAGCATTTTATAAAAGATGTTAAAAAAAAGACCCAAAACACAACTTGATAAAAGTCTTTAAGCTTTATAGGTGGTGGATCAATTAATACACCTTATTAAACTGATTTTGAAGGTAGGATCTCAATTGTAATCAAAAAGCTCAAAATTATGAGAAAGATTATAAAAAGATGTTAAAATAGTCCAAAACACAAGTCGTGTTAACAAACATGACTTTAAAAAATATATGCAACTTGTGCTCATAGGCACAACTTCTATATGTGTTTTGAAACAAGACTTTAAACTTGAAAATTTTATTAACACCAATTGTGCTTAGAAACACAATTTCTTTATTTTGAAGTCATTCATTCAAGTATGATTTTCGTAAAATTTCAAAACTTTATCTATTTCGATGAATTAAATAACAAATTACACATTTTTAGTAAATTTATCCATATAATAAGTACGAAATTAAATGCATGGTACCAGAAAATACATTGACAAGAAAAAAAAAAAAAAGTGGTACTGGTTCATTTGAAGACATCAGATGAAGATATATGTACTTTCACTCTCTCAAATTATATCTTAGAACGTTTTCCTAAATATGAGCAACGAAATCTAAAAATAGTAAAAACTGAAATTACTTTAATCTTGTTCTTCTTGAATTATTGAAGACTAAGTTTTAGCAATATTCTTACTTAATTTTTGGTTTTGTCCTTTTTACAATACCACTTCTTAAAATTCTATTTTGTAATAAACACCGTAAAGATCGATGGAAGTGAAAGTTACTTTGTAAGTCAATATTAGTAAAAATAAGCTTTTGATAGAAAATAGCACTTTTCTTTAATTATATAAAGAAAAATTAGGTTTTTCATTCTACAATGGAGCAATTATTTGAAGTAAAAAAAAAATATAATATCACAGTGATAAAATTTGAAATGGTAATAAATTTGGTGTTTAAATACTCTATATATGCTTCTGTAAAATATCTTAATTGATAAGTGGTTTGACTACAATTATTTGATCCACAATTCATAAACAAATTTGTGTGTGTTCATATATCATGTGTAAAAGCATGGTAATTCAAAATCATATTCAATACTCCTTTTCTCAACATCTTAATTGAAGACTGGTAAAGAATCAAAATCAATTAAATTTAAAATGTGGATATACAATTAAATATTGAAGTTGTAAATAACATGGCAAATTTCCCAAATTAGTGTAATTTTTTTTTAAAATTCCCAAAATGGTGTATTTTTTATTTTATTTCCGGATATGGGTAAATTGTGCAGAGATTGTACGATATCATTGTGAATAAATCGTTCTATTATTGCACGATTTAATTTAAGATATATGAAATCGTGAGAAGATAATACAATTTAGTTAAAGGAATGAAATTGTGGAATAAATATACGATTTTAATTAAGTAATTAATTGATTAATTGAAATCATTAGGCTACTGAAGAGTTTAGGGTAATTAATTCTTCCACCTTTCCTCTCCTATTTTTCGTTATTGTATTGGGTTATGCATATAAAATTAGATTATAATTAATGCATATTGATAAAACCCTTTTGGAAATTTTGATGAAAATGAAAATGTAGTCATTGAAATTAATTAATTGTCATTTAAGTAATTAAAATAAATGTGAAATTAATTTGAATGGAAGAATATGAATAAAAGTTACTTGTTTTAATTTGAATAGTTTATAT
>Ga0099824_1005337_pt1 | contig 18149 bp, 11 predicted proteins | sample SiratrowhiteBW_FD_76837 | JGI IMG/M metagenome (GOLD analysis project Ga0099824, IMG submission 76837) | Root nodule microbial communities of legume samples collected from California, USA - Siratro white BW | ecosystem: Host-associated > Plants > Roots > Nodule | place: USA: California... | reverse complement strand
TATATATATATATATATATATATATATATATGTGTGTGTGTGGTTTTTTTTAGAAAAATCTAAACAACATGAAAAATATTATATTTATTAATAATAATAGGTAAATTTGTTTAATCTTTTAAGATTTTTTATAATAAATAATTATTTATTAAAAAAATTTCATGTTAAGTAAATTTATTTAAAAAAGTATGAATAAAGAAATGGAAAACAAGCATATATTTTTTTCTAGTTCTAATACTCTTATAGTCATTATTTTTTTAGAATACACAAACATAGATTGGAACATATCACATCATCTATAAATTTATGTTTGGTCAATGATAATATACAATTTGGTGGAATGTAATATTCCCTAGATTTAATATATTTTATGAAATTTTTATTAAGTACTAATTAATGGTAGAGATTGAATGGAGATTATTGCAATTAATAAAAATGTAAAACTGAAATAAAGATTAAATTATGTATTTAATATTTGTGCTCAATTCTATTTATTTTTTATATATTATATTTGAATGCAAAATATACTAATTAACATCATAATTAGTATACTATAAATAAATTTGAATGCAAAATAACATTAAATATAAATATTTATTTAATTTTTTATTATATTTAATATATTTGACTAATTGGATATTTTCTAACTATATACTTTCTCATTCCTAAACCACTTTAAAACTTTACTTAAAAAATTGGATTCCAATTTAACTAATGAAAGAATATTAGTTTTCAATTTACTTTACCCAATATTTAGCTGACATTCATATATAAATAATTTTATTAGTCTAAAATGCATTTTAACCAAAATTCAACTTATATATATATAGTGCCATTATTTTCTTAATGTTGATTTTAATATGGTTCATTATTTTAACATTCTTAAATGTAATAATTTAGCTTTTTGTCAAATTAATGAAAACAATTTTGAAAAAAAAATGATAACATAAAAAGCGTTATACACTTGCCATATGTTAAAATAATAATATTAATAAAACTGTTTTAAAATTGAATAAAATTATTAAACCTAGGTTTCATCATCATCATTTCTGTTACTATATAAAGAAAAGTCAAACACAATTTATTTGGCAATTGTAAAAACACTTGCCAAACAAGGAATAGGATGAATTTAATTAGTTTGGAACGGATCCCTTGATTAGCCAAACTCTCAAATTAACCATTCTAACGCCCATAGTTACATAGCATTTAATATGAGTAAATGGTAACGCATGTACTGTGACGCATTTTATATCTTTTTTTCAAAAAATGAAAAAGATATAATTAAACTTCCCAAAGTAGAAGAAGAGGGTTGGTTTGGATAATCTCCACGAGTCAACTTAAGGAGGTGACACACCATAGGTATGTGACATAGCACACTCAAATGTCCTTCCTTTTTCATTATAAGTACCAAGAAACAGTGTTCATATCACAGTGTTTCATCATTCTACAGCAAATAAAATACTATTAATTTCCTCACTACTTCTAAGGGCTTATTGGGTTGGTCTCTAATCTCCTCACTACTATCACTATGGTAAATTTTCTCTTTTCTTTCTTTTTCATAATTTATTCTGTAAATTTGATTGGTTTTTCCTTTTGTTTATGATTAATTTGCTGCTATTGTTTTTGTATTTTGTTTATTGTCACTGAGATCCCGTTGACTAATTTGCCTTTGCGGCCAGTTCATTCTAGACATGTCCTTTCTGTGTGGTTTTTCTCTCATACTCTTTTCTTTAGCCCAAACACATTTCCTATATCTGATTGATAATAGGAAAAAGAAAAGGTGGACTTTTGGAGTTTGTAATTTGTATGTATGGTGTCAATTTCTTTCAATTGCAGAGGCGTTTGAAAACCAGATTTCTTGAGTTTTCTTTGATCATATTTTTTTGAAGGTAACTCAGCAAAAGAATCTTAGCAAATCAGTGTAAGAAGTGTAATTTCTTATACTGACATGTTTTTTTTTAATCAAATCCATAGCCAAAATAACCTTCTTCTTTAATTGTATCTATATGATATTCACAGACAAAGTTCATGGTTTTAATTCAGAATGACATTGCTCTCTCTGTTATTATCAAATTTATTAATATGAACTATTAGACTGTAATTAATAAAGTAAAATAAGTATATATAAATAGGAGCAATATGATGGAATTTGGATTTGGAGTACCTGAACCCTACAAATGTTGTCCTTCTTTTTCTTTTTTCTCTTTTTTGGTTTGGTTTTGGGAATTGCGGTTACAGAAGTCAGAAAAAAAAAGCCGTTTTCCAAATTTTCATCTTTGATGTTTTGGATTTTGGTTTTGGTGCCTTCTGATTTCATCTTTGTGGCTTTTGGTTGTGCTTTCTCTTGTAAAGTACTAAGCTGAGTTATTTGTCAATTGTATGATCGGTGATATTTCTTGTGTTTGCTTTAACTTGTTTGATTCATAGACTACTTCAAAGCGCCTAGCAGACAGGAAAATCGCAAGGTTTGAAAGGAATATTAGCAAAAAAGGAGGAAGCACTAAGAAAGGATACCCCGTGGGCCCAATTGTTCTTGGGTTCTTCGTCTTTGTTGTCGTTGGATCATGTATGTTCTTCTGCTTCCTCAATCCCAGTTTTAAACACCAAAATGCTACTTCAGTTTTATACTTTTTAATCAATCAATAATCCAACGCTCTCGTGAGGATGATAAAAAAATCATTCGTACTTAAGCACTCTGTGTCAATGTAGTTAAGATTTGAGTAATTACATTATTTTATCGCTATATTTGCATGTTTAGGATAGCTATACCCAAAACATACTCATCCCTTTTCTTCGTTTTGTACTTTTTTTTTAAACCCGATAAAGTTTTCCACGAATGTCTTAATCTCTAGTGAAAACTATCCCTTGTTTTCTCATCCACAGTTTTAATGTTGAGAATTTAACTGATTCGGCAATATTTTTTTTTTGAAAAATAAAACTTAATTAATTACTTAAACATACTGGTATTGCAGACCATATTTTGAATTATTATATGAAACATATTGTACTAGTCAAGCTTTATTGGATAAAGTTCGGAGGATATTTCTTTGTAAATTTTTACTTCTTTCAGTGAAGATATGAGTCGTTGTTGTTTTGTTCACAGGTCTGTTTCAGATCTTTAGGTCAGCTTCAAGTCGTGGGATGGTTTAAGGCTGGAGGAACGTTTGTGAAGTGTTATATATGTTATACATATAAGGAATGTTATATGTACAACATGTCGGTATCTAGAAACATAATAATTCACTTTAGATCAGCACTGGTTGATAAAGAGTGAAATGAGAACTTAGCTTTGCTAATAGATGAATGTTTCATTTCTTATGTGCTTTATTTACCTGTTTCCTGTAATCTTCTCTGCTGAATTCTCAAATATATGCGCTGAATTCCAATTGGTCGAAGTCACAAAGCCATAGGCAATGAGATATATAGACTAGACCAGTTAATTTCGGTTTGCATTGCGATATAAAACAATTTAGTTATATGAATTTCTTAGAACAAAGTGACAGATTTATTATTGGAAAGAGATAAACAAAATATAAAATGAGGTCTCTTAAATTGTCGCGATAGAAGCAGAGAATCTAGTCTAAATTACTAGTTCACCATGTAAGAAAGTCTCATAATTTGGATACATAAACAAAAACACAAGAGAATTTTAATCTGAAATAGCGCTCATCAGGTTAGAAGGTCTCAGAACAACAAAAGCATGTCCAAAATACTAATGAACCAAGTACGAAATTCACATTAAGCCTTGTATATGAAATCCTCGTAATTTGGGTACACCAGTGAAGCACAATAAAATCTAATATAAAATACTAATGCATCTTATTCCACATGGACTCTATTATCTGTATTCAATATAAATATCGCCCAAAAGTTGATTCCTATTTATTGTAATTAACTTGTTAGACACTGGATTTACATTATCATACAAATTTGTTAATTGGACAAAAATCTCAAATGATACACAGGATCAATGGAGGCGGTCTAATAATAAGATCAAATGTAAAATTTGAACTGATTATTCTTTTGCAAGACTAAAATCTCAGCTGTAGGAATTTGTACTTTGTAATATCGAACTTTCTAGCAATACTTCTAAGGATCTGTGGATTTCGAGGCCTTATTCACTGCCCAAGTGCATAATATACAACGACGAGTAATTTAATCTTACATGTTCCAAAGAGACAATGTCCAACTTCTTGAAACAGAAATATTGACTGTATAAAACGACAAAACTGAAAGATGGTAACAGGGAAAAGAAATAAGAAATCCCAACAAGGCGAAGGGATTGAGATTATTTATGCAAATTTATGATTCATTCTACCTCCATAGGCTAATTTGTTCTCGTCAGATCTTCGACCTGCTTTGGTTGCGACACTTCTTTTGCTGGAATTTTGGCAACAGTCAGAACTTTTGGAAAACTTGTGAACAAGAGAGCTAAAATTCATCTCAGGATATACTTTAGCATCGTCATCATCGGATAAGCTTTCATCAAGTATAGAGCCAGAGCCCCTACCCTCAAATTCCTGAAGAAAATGGAGTCATTTGATAAAAGAAAAAACAATTTGAGGATGGGAAATTTTACAACAAAGTACTGGAGAAGTTAATCACCTTTGATCTCGATTTGGCGTTGCACGGTGTTAAGCAGGGATTTAGATCGTTTAGTAATAGGTCATCGGACTGGTCATCAGAGCTGAATTCCTGCATGAATTCTTGAGCAGATTAACCAAAACGCTTTGGCTTCTACGATGTATAATCGATCATATAATTATGATTATGAAAGTTCAATTCTATTGTGACTAACTGCAAGCTTACCCAGGAGTTGCAAGCATCTTCCCTGACATGTGTTGGTGTCCTCGGAGAACTTCCATAACCGAGAAGACCTGCTTTGGCTGAATATTTATCAGCCTTCACCTAACAAAACCAAATGAAAATATAAACAAAAATGAAAAAACAAGAAATACAATCACTATCTACTCAACAATCAAATTTTCATTCAAAATTTATCAAGGTTTGGAATTGTTTCCAAAACAACAATTTTAAAAATCCAAGAACAAATGTAGTTAGGCGTTTTCTCATCTTCTCTTGCTTTCATTTTATTGAACCCCTCCTTGAATTCCACCCTCTACTTTTGGCCCTGCACCACCTTCCACCAGCTGAGTTTGAAAATTGAAAACAGTTTTTAAAATAGAAATCAAACACACCCTAAATGTCCTAGTACACTACCTCCTAATAGGTAATACTACCTTTTCTTCGTTTATTTAAGATAAAAAGAAGATGCAATTCAATAAAAAAACATAACCAATCAGTATCTAATTTCAATAACCTGCATTTGTGTGACAAATGACAACAATTCGATGTCATACATACAAGGGTGCAAGTTATGTGTACCTCGGCAAGGTCCTCCGCAAGGGTTTGAAGCTGACCGGTTAGAGAAGAAACCTGCTGTTGCAGAGCTGGAATAACCAGTTTGGCCTGCTTCAGCTCAGAACCTTGCTTCTCTAGAAGCTCTTGAAGCTGAGAATTCATAACATCCGGGAACAGTATCGCATCCTTCAACGACTTGATCTCCTCCCTTTGCTTCAAACACAAGTCCTTCAACTTCTCCACCTGAAAATTCAAAATCCAAATCAAAATGCATGATTCCAATTCCCATTCCTTGGGTGAATCAGATCCCAACACAACACAACACAAGGCTATAAGAATTCGATTTGCACTCCACAAATAGTCTGATAACGGTTACATAAGAGTAATCAGACTACTGTAAGCTCAATAACAATCACTAGAAAAAGTTTTCAAAGTTGGAATTGTATACTGAATGTGATATTTGCTGGTCTGGTAACGATCAAGTAACAATAATCCGATAAGTCCAGAAACATATAATCATTATTAGGATAAACTCCGATAAATATTAAAATCTGGATCTAAAAACAGACCAATCTTAAAATCAGTTCATGAGGTTAAAATTGTTTCAAAGGTACATTGCATTGTTTAACTATTTTGAGATCTCCAACAAACAAATTGAGTATTTTACCTCTTTGTTCTTGTCCTCAAGCATTTGCTTGAGATGAGAAATCTGCTCATCGTGCTCCTTGTTGATGCTGAGAAGCTCCCTCTCGCTCCTGAGCACCATGGCCAATGTCCTGGTGTTGTTCTTGACCTCCGTCAAGGCCTTCACCTTCTCCTTCTTCTCGGAAGCTCCCTTTCCGAAGAGCTTCTTCTGCAGCGCAGAGAAGCCCGCTACTTTTTTGGCGTCCTTCTTCAAATCCTGCGCCAACAAATCGGAGGGAATAATCAACTTGGTGGCGGCGGCGGAGGAGGACTTGGGCTTGCGGTCCATGAACTTCTTGACCATGGTGGTGAAGGTGGGGTCCACCTTGGCGGTGTGAGAGGGTTTGGTCTTGACGATGGCTCGGGAGGAAGTGGGTTTGGTTCTGGGGTTGTTGAATTCATGGGAGGAAGAAGGGTCGGAGAAATGAGAGGAGGTGGAAGAGCGTGAATCGTAGGAACTGTATCGCGAAGAAGGTTTCGCACCGTAGGAGGCCATTCAGAACCGTTTCAAATTGAAACTGAAGAAGAAGCGAAGGGTTTACGAGGTAGAAGAGTGGGAAGTGTTTTTAGTAAGAGGATGTCGTGGTTGGGACACGTGGCGGGTGATGGCGCTATAGCAATTCAAATATTTTCACGTGTTGGGCGCGGGCTTTGGTTTGAGCGATTGATTGATTGCATTTGTTTTGAAAAATTACTAAAGAAAACAGACACTCTTCTCTTCACTCAACAGTTGTTTTCTTTTCTTTTCTACTCACTGCACACGCGTAACCCATGTCCTCTTCTCCTTTCTCTACCCTCCTCACTTCAAATTTTAACTTCAAAAACTTATATTTTCATAACCTAAAATACAAAAGACAGCACAAAAATAGTCATTACTCATTTCATTTTTAACAAAACAGCTGAGAATAAACAAAATAAAAATAGTTTTTCCGTTTCAAGATAATAGTCTTCTAACATCTTGACTCACTGGTTAATAAGCATTTAATTAATATATATTTAGTCTATCTTGCTCTCAATTTTTAAACATTTATATTTTTTTAAGTATCGTATTAAATACCTTTGTTTATATGTGAAGGTATTATTGAAAAGAATAAACTAAAAAGAGTATTATTTTGAAATAAATCAAAGACTAAAAAAAGTATAAAAAGTTGCAATTCACTAAATCAGAAAACAACTCTATATTTTGCGCATCACGAATCACAAGCCAAAAATCCATCCACACATATATTGTAGTATCAACGGAAATAGGGGCGCAATCTGGGTTTTCTTATGGTATATTATATGCAGTATTGGTTTTTGTATTCAAATATATAATTTATAATTTGAATAAAAATAATTTTAAAAAATAATATATGTTTAGGTAAAACAAAAAATATATATTATAAATAATAGAATAAATAAATTAGTAATGAGTACGTTTATTTTTAATGGATGGATAACTTATTTTTTATATTATTGAAAGGTAAAATAATAAGTGTAGTTGAAGTTAAAATATCCTTATTATATATTGGTATAAATACAACGTTTCACATCTTTCTTTTCTCGTTTATCTTGTGTGAAATTTTCTCTTTTTTGTTATTTCCTACATTTTGCAGGCCTTTTTCTAATATATTGTTCCAAGTTTGAATTACAATTCAGACATTCTAAAGATGTTTCCGGGTTTCAGACTTTAAAATAATGTTATCATAAATTTAGATTGATAATATTTGTTGATGATGATTACGGTGTATTCGATAAAACTAATTTATATAAAATAGTTGGTATATAAATTAGTAGATAATAAGTTACTCTTTAGGTAGTATGTTCCTAATTTACAATTTCAAAGTAATAAAATAATTTATTAAATTAAAAACATTTAGTATAACTATTGGATAAATTAGTTGATAGATATGAAATTGTATGTAAAACCTAATTGCATAATTTTTATTATGAAATTAATTTGTATTTTTAGAAAAAAAATTATTATCATACAATTATATTTTTTAATTTTTAATAAATAATTATACTTTTATTAAATTTTTTGTTGTTTCTATTTTGTTTAATAAATAAATAAAAGTTGTATATGCTTCTTTATTTGAACAAGTTGTTTTATTTAAACTAGTTTATCTATTAAATATTAATTAAATTTAACTTTTATTTATTTTTAAAATTTAGATTTTAAATTTTTAATTTAACCTATTGTTACGTATTGAATTTATTTTTTTTACAATTTTCATTATGTGTAATTTTCTTATAATATGTAATGAAATATTAGTTATTTGAATTTATAATTTAAATATTTTTTTAATTTGAATTACATGAAAAGTTTAAAAAAATCAACAAATACTAGAAAGTAGTATATTAATTAAATTAAATAATCAATATATTTTCAATTACATTTTTTTATTAATTTAAACTAATGAAAAATAATAATCGTGACAAATAACACACAAAATCATTATACACAAAACAAAATCCAATTTACAATGTAAAATCAACCTCCCATTATGAACTAAAAAATAACTATTCAACCGCTTTAAAGTGCTGTACCATTTTAGTGTATCATCGGCATATATAAAGATAACTTTATTTGAAAGCACCAAGGTTAATCAAAGCCAGAAAATCACTACATGTACGTCTTATATTTGTTGTGAAACGTTAGTATGATGTGTTATGTTTAGAATATATTTATATTAGAGTACACTTGTTTATATGTGTGCAACTTTAATTTTATTTAGTTAGATGCAACCTTTTATGTTTATTTTATTATAATTATTTTATATGTTCACTCGTTTGGCTATTTCAGTTGTTGTGTGGGCAGCTGTATTCTCTTTTTTGTTTATGTCTTTAATAATATGTTTTTTTTTTCGCTATTCAAAACTTATTACTATGTAGTCTTTTTATTTAAATTATTAAAATTTTTATTATGTAACCTCCTACAAGAAGAAAATAATTAAACCCTCACTTGCTCTCTCGATCTCTTTCTTTCTCAAAATACATATCTCTAATTTTCATTCTGCATATTAAAATGTGATCAGATTTCGCATTAGTTAAGAACCTGAAAAATAATTTTATTTTATTTTTATTTTTTTCTTTTGAATCAATTTTTGAAGTTTATTTTTTACCTCATTATACGTGCTTCGATGTAACATTTAAGACTTTATTATCATCTTTTTTAGGTAACTCTCGGGTCCAGTGGTGGCAAGAACAACTCTTATAACGCGTGGATCTGTGTTCAATTTTTTTTTTTATTTTTTTTATGAATTTTATCTCTTATTTTTCTGGACCCTTGTGTCATATGTTCATTTATTAGTAAATTTTCTTTTAAGATGTCACATTTTATACTTACAAATTGTATATTCGAATTACAGCCTCAACAAACTTGCTTTAATTCAAAATCATTCCACCACAGTGTATGTAGGAATTTTCTTAAATAACTCCATTAAAGATTTTTTCAATACACAGAAAGAAAATTATAATTCAATGTATTATTTTCTATTTGTCTAAATTATATTAAAACTTGGTTTATAAAACAAAAATCTATAACATTCAATTTCAAATATTTAATTAATTTTCAACCAACTATAATCCTAAGTTGAAACATGACAAGTCACGTTCACTTTCAGATAATATATTATAAGGTTTTATCGTTAGCAAAAATAAATTTTCTTATTTGAATTCCGTTTTTTTAAAGTAATTTTCAAATTCATGAAGTATAATTATTCAAAATATATAGACAAAAATAAATTTTCTTATTTGAATTCCGTTTTTTTAAAGTAATTTTCAAATTCATGAAGTATAATTATTCAAAATATATAGACCTCGAGTAATCTATCACTAAAAAAAACTTAAATTACCGACAAAATTTTTTTTATCAGTAAAATATCATTACTAATAAAATTTTGTTTATCAATAAATTATAAGAATAAATTTAACGTAAATTTTTTTATCGATAGATTTACCATCAATGGATTAAATCTGTCGATAAATTAACTGTTAGTTTATTAATAAATAAATTTCGTTAATAAACCATTCATTAAGTTAACAACAAATTTATTCAGTCGATAATAATGATAATAATAATAATAATAATAAAAATAATCTAATACTAATATTTATAATGATAATAATATTATTAATAATAAAAATATTAATATTAATAATAAATATAAAAAACTAATTATAATAATAATAATTTTAATATTTATAATACCATTGAATATTAATAACTATTTTAATTATAACAATAAATATAATAGTAATATTAACATAATAAAAAAACTACTTTTTCCATATGGTTATGGATTCTTTCAAACTGTTGAGAGATACACTTTATCCACAACTTTAATAAAATCATTAATAATAGATTACAAAAATAATAAAATTATAAATAAAAATAGTAATAATGATAATAATAATAATAATATAAATAAAATGATTATAATATAATAATAATAATTTTTATAATAAAAATAATATTCGTGAATTTACGGACAAATAATTTTATCAGTAAATACAAATTTTTAATTGTTGATAATTAGTATTGTTTATAATATATCCAAACGTAATAAAATTTTATTATTTACTTAACAAAATTAAGATAATTATTTTTCTCAACTAATTGTATAAAACTTGACCACGTAAACTTTAAAAAAATAATGAATCTTTGTAAGAAAAATAAGTTTAAATATTTGATCATATATGAATTGAGTTCTTATCCTTAATTATTGCGAGGTATAATTAAATTTTCAAAAAGATGAGATATGAGAAAAAAAACTCATCTAGGAGAGATAAAGTAAAAAAATATATATGAGAAGTCTTCTATAACTTATCTCAGAAGTCTTTTATACTCTTTGTAAGTATGAGAATTAAACACTTTGAGAACTTTCACATGTAGCAAAAAATCACTCTTATAAGTAAACACTATTAATCTAAATTTGGAAAATATATTTGAAATTAAATGTAATCTATATTTGAAAAATATTATCTAAATTAAATGTACAATTCATTTTAAATTTATTATAAAATGTTGAATAATATGTATTTTATGAAATTTAAATATATAATAAAAGATTATTTATAAATATATTGTCTAATATTTAATTAGATTTATAGTAACAAAAAGTATTGCTAAAAGAAATATGAAGGTTTTGTCTAAACATTGCTAAATACTTTAACATTTAAAGATAAACATTTTAAAAAATTAATAGTATTGGGATATAAATAGCTATCACTGTGGCAGATTGCTCTAAAAACTTAAATCGCATGTATATAATTTAAGATCGTATTTTTTTATTGTTATTTAGTGACATTTTTCTCATATAATAATTATATTAAAATAAAAGAAAGAGCGGGAAGAATTTTTGTATTTTGTTTTATAATGACGTAAAAATAAAAACAAAGTACAAAAGGAGAAATTAACTCAAATTCACCATTTCTATTTTCTTTTAAAAATAAATTAGTTGAAATTGACCATAAAATATGTAAATCAAATTAAAAATTTCATTTATACAATATGATATTGAAATAAGAATTTCTAAATTTTTTATTATATTTTGATTTTATAAAATATATGTTTATAGATATATATTCTAATATCTATACACCCACTTATAAGTAGTTATGTAAATGAATATATATAAAGATTATATATATATATATATATATATATATATATATATATATATATTATAAAGATAACAATATATAAATTTTTTTGATTAGTTAATTTATTGATTTGATAAAGATATATTAGATGTATCCACTTTAATTATACATATACGAATGTTATGAATTAGAAGTAAAAATAATTTTGGTTACAAAAAAATGTTATTACTATGATATCACATTGCCATATTTTCAAATAAAAAACTTTCTTTTATTAATATATATATAAATTTATTTATTTATTTATTTAAAGGGATTGAAACCCAATATTTATTATTATTATTATGATTATTTACGTTAGATATAAATATATTAGTTGTAGTTGGAACAGAAACCAACCTCGTAGCAGTTCCGCACAGGCATCATCAAACTCAACTTGGTTTGACAAGTGCAAACATAATCTTTTGTTGCTGTTCTCTTTGACAATTCCCTCTCACTTTTTTTTTTCCACTGCATTTTAGCGCCTAACAGAAAACCCACATACAAAACCCAGCGCCATCACACAAGTTTTCATATTTATAAAATATTCCTATTTCAATTGTAATCTCAAAAATCTAGGGTTTTTATCTTAAAGAATTATAATTGTTGCCCCTTTTCTTCCATCTCGATCCTGTGTTTCAACGAACTCAAATTCGTTCAGGAGTTCTTGCGGAGAATCCATGGGACGTTCTCGTGGGAATTTTCATCACGCCGATGAGGACCCCAACCAGAGGTTTCTCTTTTAATTTAGTTTTCTTATCTTTACCTGATTACACTCAACGATTTTAATCCTTGGTCCAAATGCAATTGTCCCTGTGAGAGAAAGGATGACAATTACAATTGAACCTTGCTGTGTTCTTGAATGGGCAGAACTGATCTCAAATACAGTAAAATGTTATGCTTATTTTACACTTTGATGCTCAACTAAACCTTTCTTTGATTCCTTTCCTTTTTTCCTTGTGTTTTATCTGTTTAATTGGTTTTTTGGCTCTGTAGATCAAGGAGAAAAAAGAATGCCGCCAGTGGAGAAAACTCCGAATCTGGAGCTGCAGGTAATTTTTTTGCACTATTCTACTGTATCTGGACAAGTTTGATCCTTCAATGTACTATGAAATTATAGGGTTTATTTAAAAGGTGAGGTTCTCAGGGTTGTTTGATTGTGTGAAATAAGTGAGAACACACCTATTCCTCTCCTCGACGGTTTGCATGGAAATTGCAGAGTATCAACGGGACATAATTGATTATATGTGCTATTTGCCCGGGAACATAGTTGTTAATTGGTTATGAAGAATTCATAATTGTGATGGATCAATTACAAATTCTTCATAACCAATTGAGATCATGTTGATCCATATAGCCTATGACAGGGTACAAACTTATTGTTGTAAAATTTAGGTAATCACAACCATTTCCATGTATTTACCAGTACTACATATTGACAATGGGTATATTATGATGTATTTATGTTGAGCACTATAGGTTACATGGCATCACTGAAGGAACTTTGAAATTATGTTTTCGAAGTCCATCAAATACAAATTCTTATTTCTCAATGCATGTGTTCGATAGTCTTTTTCTGAAGATATTATGTATTTGTGACCTGAATTTCTTTTTCCATTTGAAACAAAGAAACTAGAAGAAAGGTTGTGTTGTGATTTGGTGTGGTTGTTCTGAAAGGCTTGTGGAATGTCTGTTAGGTTAAGAAATCAAAATAATTAATTTTCAGACATGAAAAACTATAGTTGTAGTAGTTACTTAGACCCTAGATTACCTTGTTGATTCGGGAATACTGATGTTTGAATTTTTTTTTCCACATGAACTAGGTCAAGGAGCAGGTGAAGGGAAAAAGGCTCTGTACCACTGCAATTATTGTAATAAAGATATAACCGGAAAAATCCGTATTAAGTGTGCCATGTGCCCAGATTTTGACTTGTGTATAGAGTGTTTTTCTGTTGGAGCTGAGGTGACACCTCACAAAAGCAACCATCCTTACAGGGTTATGGTCAGTTACTGTTAATCTCCCGTAGTTTTGTTCAATGCTTTCTTAATTTAAGGATTTTTTATTACATAGAAAGTTATGTTATTTTTCCTTCTAAGCTGCTAGTTGAGCTGTCTGGCTGTCCCTCATGGATTACAGGATCACTCACTTAAGTTTCATTGGAGTTTTGTTCTGAAACTGTTTCTTTTCCTTATGTAAAGATGATTTAGATTTGTAGAATTTATGTTTAAATGAATGTACCAAGCCCGTTAAGAAAATTTTGTTATGTCTTCTATTTTGACAGGATAATTTGTCTTTCCCTCTTATTTGCCCAGACTGGAATGCAGATGATGAAATTTTGCTTCTGGAGGTATTTCAAATTTATTCTTAGGAGTAATGATGACTAGTTGTTTGAAATTGTAAAGCATGTGTTCAAAAAATATATCTCTTATTTATATCCGATCTTTTGAGCAAGAAATTTTTTAATTTTAGGGAATTGAAATGTATGGCTTGGGAAACTGGACAGAAGTCGCTGAGCACGTTGGAACCAAAAACAAAGAGTCATGCATAGAACACTATAAGAACATATACTTGAGCTCCCCGTTCTTTCCTGTTCCGGTATGATGGGACATCAAATGAAGCTGCAATGAATACTTTATTATTATTTTCACAGTGATATTTTATATCTTGGTCTGTCTTATTTTGTAGGACATGTCTCATGTGGTTGGCAAAAACAGAAAAGAACTTCTTGCCATGGCAAAGGGGCAGGGTGAAGACAAGAAAGGTTTTTTTACCATCCACAACATCACATTAATTTCTAATTTAATGTCAATTGTATAGTAAGTTTACCGCTTCTTTTAGATGGCATAAACTTCTACTTAAGTTTGTATGTACAAATAACAAGAATACCTGGATGCTTGCTGCAGATTGTCTTAATATAAATTTACCAAATGACTCTGATATTTCTATAAAACATTTTAGATAAAAGCAAAATAAATTTAAATCATACGTGGTTTCTGATTATTTTGCATGATTGATAGGTTTTTGTGTTTTAGTGACATTTTCATATCTATTGGTCACTTGTGATTGACACAGGAATTTCCATGGGGGATCATAGTTTAAAGGCAGAATCTCCCTTCTCTCCATCTAGAGCCAAGTAAGACTGTCATTTTTATATGCTTTGTCTCAAATCTTTATACTATATGTTTTGATGTTTATTTGTTGATTCAGGGCTGAAGACTCGCACAAAGCTGGCTCTGCTAATCGTTTGTCTTCCAATTTGAATTCAGGTAAAGCAAAATAAGTTTACGGCTAATTAGTTAATTAACCGTGCATTGACTAACCCATTTTCATATTCTTTGCATCCCTATCTTGTTTATATATGGCAGAGTTAGATTCTGGTCCCTCAGGTAACACACACTCTACAGCTGGTGCTAACCAAAAGGCATCTAATGTGGTCAGGGGAAAAGGTGGTCCTGGAATCGTTAAAATGGAAGGTATGCATCTTTATGTTTGGTTCTTAGCCATCAGTGAATTTTAATAAATTTTAACCTTTTGAATTCACTTCTATAGAAAAATTTAAAAACCAACTTCTTGGAATAATACCTTTTACTTTTATTAGTATAAAAGAAAGAGAGGTGAAAGACATGTGTGTTGCATATTTTTCAACCATAACAAATAAATTATATTTGATGAAATGAATCAGTTATTCTATTACTAGTATAACTTAAACTAAGATTTTGTGCATGCTGAGGAAAGATGAATGGAAACATTTCTTGCTTTAAACTCGACACTTTTGTATCTTTTTCTTCACGTAGTTTACTTTTCTATCATGCTTGTTAATTGAGGAAATTAGTGGCACTCTGATGTATTAAATTTCCTAATCTCTATCATTGACAGATTCTCAAATAGACAGAGATTTTGGAGGAAAGAAGCCAACTTCATCAGGAAACGAAGGTCCTTCTTTAGTAGAATTGAGTGGTTACAATGCTAAAAGACAAGAATTCGATCCTGAATATGATAATGATGCTGAACAACTACTTGCTGAAATGGAATTTAAGGATACTGATTCTGAGGAAGAGCGAGAGTTGAAACTACGTGTATTGCGTTTATATTCAAAGAGGTAAATAACGAATTTATTTAATTTTTATGTTTACATTTTGAATCATTTATTAGGGTGCTACAATAAATAGATACATGTATATGATAAAATGCATGTTCCACATGACTGATACACTTATTTTTAAAAAATAATAACATAATTGATACATGACAAATATGTATTTAAAAGTGTATACAAATCTTTTTAAAAACATAATCAATATATGACTGCAATTGGACAAATCCAAATTAAACTCACATTTCTTAGCCGTTATCAAAATAAATTATAAAAATCGTTGTCGTCATAAAAGCTCTTGTGCTTCATATGTTTTGATACTTCATTAAAATGAATTGGTGATGTATCCTAGAGGATCTGGATAGGGATCTGTGAAACAAATTGAGGCATCAGTGCATCAAAGTCTGGATGTATTGACTGTAAGGATTTTTTATTCTATAATTCTTGCAGGCTTGATGAAAGAAAGCGGAGGAAGGATTTCATACTTGAAAGAAATTTGTTATATCCAAATCCACTGGAGAAGGATTTAACACCTGAGGAGAAGGCACTATGTCGAAAATACGATATATTCATGCGCTTCCATTCTAAAGAAGATCATGATGAATTGCTTAGAACAATGCTCTTTGAGCATAGAAGTTGGAAAAAAATTCAAGAGCTTAAGGTTTGAAACATGAGATTAAATTACTATTAACATTCACTTATTCTTTCTTTTGCTTTTTGTCCCTTGGTATAACATTTGCGGAGAATAGAAAATTTTTCATCCTAATCCAGCACTTAGTTGCTGTATTGATATTGATATCCTGTCAACTTCTAACTCTTATACTTCTCATACGTGATACTGCGATACTGCGATACTGCAGGAAGCCCGGGTAGCTGGTTGCCGCAATTCAGCTGAAGCTGAGAGATACATCTCATCCAAGAGAAAGAGGGAAGCTGAAGAAAATTCTAGAAGAACAAGGACAAAAGAAAGTGCTCAGGTTGGTCCTAGCAATCAGGGAATTCCAAGTGCATTGACTTCTCCAGATTCAGCTGGTAAGGATCTTAGTGCAAGACCTGCAGGGCCGGCTACTTCTAGTTCTGTCAATGAGATGGATGTCATAGGATACTATGGAGCAGATTTACTTTCTGAAGCGGTAAGTATGCAGAGTCGAGTTAGCTTCTGGAATTGAGTTAATATAAATTGTAATAATTATCTAAGTTTATTAATATTTTTTCTATGTTTATTGTAAATGTTTTTAGCCAGTTTTCTTTAAAGATATACATATATATATATATATATATATATATATATATATATATTATAAATAATCCTGTTAATTAGTTTTTTAACATCTGTTTTGTGTGTTGTTCTTGACAGGAGAAACGTTTGTGTTGTGAGTTAAGATTGCCTCCAGCCACCTATCTAAAAATGCAAGAGCAACTGTCACTACAAATACTTGCTGGCACTGTCTCTGCAAAATCTGATGCTCATCAATTGTTCAAGTTGGATGCCATAAAAATTGACAGGGTATATGATATGCTCATTAAAAAGGGGATCGGTTTACCTTGAGACCCCTCTTTTGCTTCCGATTTGTCACTTGGAAATAGATTATTCTCTTCTAGCCTCCCATAATTGGAAGTTAGATTGTGTAACAGGATGATAGAAATTTTGCAGTGCTGTATTATTATGTTTTATGTAATAGACTGAGTAAGATCTATTTAAAGGATGAATTATTCACACGAGTGGATCACGATTCTATCTTCTGTTATGTTTCTTTCTCAACCCAACTGATATGCATTCCTAGGAGGTGTGGATGACATGGGAAACGATTCTTAATGTGTTATTGATTTTATTTTATAGACAAGGTTACTGGAAAAAAAACTTATATAAGTGTAAATTAAATTTGTTTATTCCAACTTCTCAATTTCAACAGTTTTTTTAACAGCGTTTTACATTTTGATGGTGGTAGTAGATAGCTTATTGCACATTTATCAACTGTAGTTGTTTGAAATTTGTTTTGATTTTGACAAAAATAATTGTATTTATTTAGTATAGGTTTAAATATAAAATTATATTTTGATTTTTTAAATAAGGTATGGAAATGTGTATAAATAATTGAATTGTTCTTAATTAATAATTAACGAAATAAAATTATTTTTAAAGTTTTTTTTAAGAGTTTTTTTCTGTTACATAATTTTCAGTTTTTTAATTGTAGTAATTCATTTTATATTTAAAAATTTTATTTAAATGTTGGAGGTATTTTTTTATTATTACTTTAATTATATATATATATATGTATATGTATATATATATATATATATATATATATATATATATATATATATATATATATATATATATATATATATATATATATATATATATATATATATATTTGTGTGTGT
>Ga0099824_1005334_pt1 | contig 18156 bp, 5 predicted proteins | sample SiratrowhiteBW_FD_76837 | JGI IMG/M metagenome (GOLD analysis project Ga0099824, IMG submission 76837) | Root nodule microbial communities of legume samples collected from California, USA - Siratro white BW | ecosystem: Host-associated > Plants > Roots > Nodule | place: USA: California... | reverse complement strand
AAAAAAAAATATATATATATATATATATATATATATATATATATATATATATATATATATATATATAAGATGATAAAATTTAAACATGAATATATTTTTTAAATAATAGCATTAAAATAAGGCTAAATATCACTGTAAGTTTTGCACGCAGCTTAATAACACCAATAAATATGTATTTCTTGAAATAATTTTAATAAAACAATTCTTTTAATCAATATACTACTTTTATATATTTTAAATACATTAGTATAATCTATTTGGATTAAAATTAGAAGTAAACATTAAAATTTAATTTAAAATTAATTGATATCATCGAACAATTTAATATTTTATTAAAAATCTGGTAAATGGTGGCTGTAAAACTCTGGCTGGACTAATAGTTACTAGAGAGCTCTTAGCAAAAGCTTAGTGTAAGTCATAGGAAGAGGAGTAAACTGAACAACTCTTTCTTTCATATTTCTCCTTTGCCCCTGATTTATATTCTGCATTTGACTTGGCCCAGGATCCCCCATATTTGGAGTGAATGGGGTTTGTATGCAATTGCAGGCCTTGGAGCATTATGCTAGTAATTTGGCATAACATTTGCAACATAGGCAGCTGATGGCCTATAGCTCGGTTCGAACCGATGCTGATATCCTTTCTAATATGGTGCGGCGGATGTAGTTTGCACTTTTCCTTTCTTCTTGTTGGAATTGAACACAGGCTTTTTAGCATTAGCGGTCACGGACGGGCCTTGAGCTATTTTCCCACTCTTTATTTCCTGTTCAATTCGCTCACCAATTGTCACAATGTTAGAGAAAATTGAAGATGCACTCCCCATCACATGTTCATAGAATGGTGATTGCAAAATTTCAATGAACATGGAGGTCATCTCTTTCTCGTGCAGAGGTGGTAACTTAGGCAGCCAGCTCCCTCCAACTTTGGGAAAATTTCTGCACTCTTTTTGGACATGCCTTGAACTGCATCCTATCGGGAGCCATGTCCATAGTATACTTATACTGCTTCAGAAAAGCATCTACAGGAACCTTCCATGAGCGAATCCTAGCTGGCTCCAAGTGCATGTACCAGTTCAAAGCTATTCCGACAAGGTTGTCTTGGAAACAGTGCATTAGAAGCTTCTCGTCATGAGCATGAGCAACCATCTTTCTGTAGTACATTGTTAGATGGTTCTTTGGACAGAATGCCACCTTATACTTCTCAAATTTTGACACTTTAAATTTTGGAGGAATCACAATGTCAGATACTAAGCATAGCCCAGCAGCATCTCCAAATTCATAAAAGTTGGCTCCTTCTACCACCCTGAGCCTATCTTCTAAGACCTCCAACTTACTCTTGGTCTGGTCAGCATTTAGCAAAACATTATAGATACCCTAAAAAATGTTAACTTTTGTTGAGGATGTCTCTCTCGTATGAACTTGCAAGATATTTGGCTGAGCAATGGTGGGAACCTTGTTAACCACCATCTTTTCCGCATGTCCACCAAGTGGTATCGAGTGAGCTTAGATTGAACATTAGTAGCAAGCAGGATATTTCCCTGTTTTTCATATTCCTATATGGTGGCTCATAGTTGGGAGGCAGCCCGTAAGAAGGAAACTATTGATTGGTTCTACTCCCTTACCTAGCATGAGGGTAAGCACAATGTAATGCCCCATTTTGAGCTTTCATAGTGTTTTGAAGGGAGGTTAATGCTTATAGGATCTGGCCGAATTGATCCTTCAGTGGATTAAATTCATTATTCATGCTCTCTTCTACCTCTCTCCAGTCTTCCATTTTCTTAGAGTTAACTCGAGTTCTATAGGGATGTCGTGGAAAGTTAGTCATTTTTATATTTCTATTTTTCTTATGAATTAATAAATGAGAATGCAAGAGGAAAACCAAATGCAAACTATTTTAAAAATAATGGAATGTCACTTGTGCGAATGATCATGTAATCAAACATGCTTTAGAAAATCTAATTGAAAATTTCATTTCATCTTCAAAAGAAATTTATCTTCAACACCCTCTCAAAAATATAATTTCTCTTTAGTTTCAATTTTCAAATTCGATTTGCATAATTTTCGCACAAGGTCTTTATTTTGCTAAGTAAATCAAATTATGCAAAAAAAAGAAATTGTTATGTATGCCATGCATGAAAATGAGAATAGTAACTAGAATTTTTTTTTTTCCTTTTTCAAATAAATGACCCTCTCTATATTCCAAAATTCACTTATCCATCAAAATTTCAACAAAAATTTAATAAAGCTCCGGCGTGCTAAGTGTCTCCTTTAGTGCCCCCCTAAAATGGTTCATCTTATTTGACCACAAGTTCTAGTATTACTATGTGCTCCTCACAAAAAGGTGGTTGCTTAAATCCTAGGAGGTATAAAAGGTCACTAGAGCCATAGCCACTCTACTGTCTTATCCAAGGTAGTCGGTAAACAGTGCACCAAGGATAGACAAGTAAAACAAACAAACTCTAGTTGGAGTTCTTGCAAAGCCACAAAAATGAAGTTATTCCCCTTGACATTGTTATCCACTCCGCTACTCTATTGGCTTGCCACAGACCCAAGTATAGGGCCACACTCATGTATATGCAAGTGTGTGTGTAAGGGAGAACATTACCCAACTTCAAAATGAACAAAAAATATATAACATGTCCTCTACCCTAGGGTTCAATATTTGAAAATAAAAGCATGTCTTCTACCCTAGGGTTCAAAATTTTATTAAAATAAAAACATACCTGGCAATGCTTCTGCGCTGCACATTTCACATATACATATGCAATACATAATAAACATAGAAATATAAACATTTCAAAACCATATTTATTTTCATTCACTTTGATAAAAAAAAATGGCCTGACTCTCAAAACTTGTATCCCCAGCGGAGTCGCCATCTGTCACGATCGCGTTGATGATCGGACGACGGTGATCCAAAGATGAAATAAGGAAAAGGAAAAACGGAGTAATGATGATGATATTTTGTTTTTCTAAAAAAAATTGTAATGTTTTTGAAAATGGAAAAGGTGATGAAAAAAGAGATGGAGTCGCCACCACAGTTTATTAAGGAAAAACCATGGAAAACACAAAAAAAAAAAGAAAGAAAAGATGGTCTGGGAATCAAAGAATGAGTTCGGGAGTTGGTTAGGTGTAGGGAAGGTATTAGCATCCCACAATACCTGTCCGAAGACAGTACCTTTAATCAATATGAATGATAACAAGTATGACTTTTTGGAATCTTCATAATTTCTCAAAATAGAAAACAAGACACAGGAGCATACAAAGATACAATAAACAAAATTAAAAAAACAAAAGCAAAATAAAAAGAGATTAAATAAAAGAGATCCCGACAAGGTTAGACCTTGCTCCTACGTATCTTCACTTAAGGAAAGTGAGGAATCAAGGCATATGTAATTCTACAAGCAAGGTGTGTTGGGTTTCTTTTGTGGTTTTGAATTTTCTATATTTTTTTGTACTCATGCATAGCCTTGGAAAGGAGGTTGATACATTAATGTTACATGAGACATTGATGTCAAACAACTTTGATTGTGAGAAGTTACCTCATAAAAAACACCAATTTAAGATGAGAAAAAACTACTATATTAAAAAATTCAAATAATTAAAATAAAACCATAGAAACAATGCAAGTATTGATTGTTTATAGAACAAAGACAGATGTTCTCTACAGAAAGCTGGGAAAAGAAACAACATTAGTGTCGCAACCTGGATAGCGACAATGAGACGGCGATCCAAAAAAGAGAAAAATAAAAAAAAAACTAAAATCGAAGAGAAGGAAGTTGTCACCATAGTTTATTATGAAAACTATGGCAAAACTGAAATTGGATAAAACAAGTCTGCGAACCTAGATTTGGGTTCAGGAGTCCGTTACGCGTGGGGAAGGTATTAACACCCCCACAGCGCCCGTCGTAAGACGGTACTTTAATCGAATGAGTAAAACGAGCTTGATTTTATGAAACGTTTATTTTTCCCAAAATAATAACATAAAAGCAAGTGTGAACAAAATAATGATTTTTAAATAAAAGGGCCCGACAAGGATTGACCTTGCTCTTACATATTCTATCCATGATAGAAAATCAGGGTGTACGTAATTCTAAAAGAAAGTTGAATTGTTTTGGGAAATTTAATATTTTTGAGAATTTTTAGTATTTTGTATTTTTATATTACTTTTGAGAAATTAAATATTTTTGGAAATTTTTGATATTTTTTATTTTTTGAAATTTTATATTTTGATTTTTATTTAAGAATTTCGATATAGTTCTTTTTAAATAGAGAAAATTTCCGTATGAGATATCGCTTGACGCGTACGGTCCTTTGAATATCTAAACGAAACAAAACTTTTTCGAATAAAATACCGCATGACGCGTGCGGGCATTTGGATATTTAATCGAATTATTAGAAAAAGAATTTCGTATTACATGTACGACCATTTAGAGATTTAATAAATTTTATTTTATTTATTAAGTGAAACTAATAAAAATTAAGTGAGATTATTATCAAAACTTTTTTTTTTATTTACAAAAATACAAAATATTATGTGTATTTAGAAAAGGATAGATAACACTTAGAAAAAAAAAACCGAGCCTAATAGTCTAAGCAAAAACCAAATTTTTTCTTAAAAATAAAACGTGGCAGGGATATGAGAAAGAGGAGTGCAAACAGTGATGAAGAGAGTCTAAATCCGATCGAAATCCTTGCATTCCACATCTCTATTAGAAGCTTCTTCCATTCACATCCGAAAAACCGTTTGCGGCAAGTGGCGGCAACTATGGATGAGAGACCTAATCAACATAATTTCATTCTCCTTCTTTCAATCTATCTCTTTCAGTTATTCTTCTTTTCCACACATTCTTGATGATCAATAATGAAGAACCCTCACACTGCAGAGACAGAAATCCAATCTCTTTTTGTAACCAACATCCATCAGACTGATTATCAAATACAAAGATTACAATTCCTAACACTCTTTTTGAATGAAGTATTATATTTTGTTGAGCTACAATCCAAATACTTCAAATTCACTCATGAAATCTCTATTTCAATCAAATCAAAAAAGTACCAAAAATTTTAGAAAAATAATTTCTTAATTATTTGATATTTCATCGACTGACTAAAATAGATATTCAAACACAGAGCTTATAATTCTTAACTCTCTTTTTGATTTTTTTATTATATTTTTATTAAGCTACAATCAAATATATATATATATATATATATACTAGGTCTAGCTAAGGTGGTGGAATAAATCATGTGATTTCAATCCAAAAAATAAAAATAAAAATGAAAGGCGAGTTGGACATTTCAGTTCACCTATGAGTGTAAACATATCTATATAAACCTATTTTATATAAACATGTTCTACATTGACATGTCCTATATAAACATATTCTATATATATCTACTCTATATAGACTTGTCTTAAATACACCTATTCTACATAAACCTATCTCATATATGAACCTATTTTATATAGGCATGTCTTACATAAACCTATCCTAGATATACTTATGTCAAATAGTTATATATTATATTTGATAAATAGTTATATATTATATTTGATAAATAGGTTAAGGATATTATCTGTTACCTTATAATATTTTTGAAGGTTTCTATTCAAACCAAAAAAATTATTTAATTTTTTATTTTAATGCATTTTCAAGTGAGTTACTTGATGTATTTCATAAACTTTTTATTTTAATGTATATTTATGTTATTGCATTTTATCTTTGTAAGGATAACTCATATTTTTATATATTAATTAAATTAAGAATATATAACTAAAAAAATATGTTATTTTAAAATGTAAAAAAAATAGATATGAAGAGGAACAAATTATTGTTAAAAATTTGACATTAAAAAAAATAGAGATAGTATTATTTAATTTTTATTTAAATACTACAATAAATAATGCATAAATGAAATACCTTTATATTAAATTTACACCTTTCATTCTTAAAAATATTTATAATAAGAAAGGATTCAATGTGTTTATTTATTTCTTTTACATATTAAATTTATGAATTTGTTAGAATCATGTATCTATTTATAATATGGAACTATTTAGTGCATATATTTATTAAAACATGAACGTATCCGTTTTTTTTTTTTTTATGAAGTCAACATTAACAAATTCAGTGCATAATATATTAATTATATATTATATTCAATAAATATAATTAATTATATTATTAATTATATAAATAATAATTAAACAAATACTTTCAATAAATATTTATATTCAATTTGTATTTATGATATGAAAGTATTTAATAATGTATTTATAATTTTTACGGATTAACGTACGCATTTATTAGAAGTTTGTGTATTTACTCTTTGATGAAAATATTTATTAAAAGTGTGTATTTATTCGGTTTTGAATTATAAATTTAATTTTGCACATAAAAGTATTTATATATTTATTTAATGTTTATATAAATATTAAATGCTTAATTGACCTTTGCTACCGTGAAGACCTATATATAGTGGTGCAAAGCGCATCAACAAAATGTGATAAGGCACTCAATTGATAGAATTGGGGCTTCTCCTCTTTCTTCTAGGTTTAGCCATTTGATTTCTTTTAGGTTTAGCTATTTGATTTTTTTTATGTATGAAGATCTATCTTAAGCAGTCAATGAAATACCAATTAATTTTGTAATAGAATTTATTTTCTAAAAATTACTTGGTACTTTCTTGATTTGATTAAGATTTGACTTCAGTGAGTAAAAAGTATTTAAAGTGTTCATTGAGAAGATTGAGAGTTTTAATATTTTGGTAATTTCTAACCATTCAATTTTGTATTTTTTTTATTGTTCACATATATTTTTTTTTTACTCGTTTTTTTTTTCTGCTATTGGAAATTCAGTTTTATCTTGGTTATTTGACTGTTTATTTATTTATAATGAACTGGTGATGTTCTATGTTTATATCAATTCAATAAATTGAAAAACTTCAATAAAATCAATTAAGTTGGAAAGTTTTGGGAAAAGATATATGTTACATGGATGCCGGTGTTTCCTATGAAGTGACGAAGATCCATGCATGTAATTGAATGAATAGATCTAAAGGCCTATATACTTATAGCTAAACTTAGAGTGACAATGTATCAAAAATAAACATCACACCAATGGTTGAGATAATTGAATATTTAAATAATCTGGTGTTGATAGTTTTATAACAATACATTAACTTTTTAGTTCTTCAAATGAACATGTGCATAGTATAGATGATAACAATTTTATAGTCCAATGAAGGTTATATTTTAAAGATTTGTGTTGTGTATTTTTTTATGGGAGAATCATTAGACACTACTTTCAAAAATATGTTTTATTTTATTGGACTTGACAATAAACATTGATTTAGTACCAGGAATGTTTTGTATAGGATTAAGGCACCTTTTTTCTACTTCTATTTATATATATTTTTATTATTGATAAAAAAATTAATTAAATTAGTTTCATTTTTTAGTTTAATTAGTTTACCAAATGAAATCAATATTAATTCATTTTAGTGTTAGATTTTCGATTCGTAATACCATGAATTCGAATCAAATTAACTAATAATGTGATTTTTTTATTGTCATCTCTTCTACGCATAACTTCACTTGCTTCCTCTAACATATCTAACACTCTTGTTTGTCGACATAAAACACCGATTTGTCAAATTTCATTTACCTGACCTCATGTATAATATGCAAAATATATCGAACTATGTTCTATCTAGATATTGTGAACTTCATTCTTTTCAAGTCTACAATAATAGTAAACGGGTATATAAATTTGATCATTAAAGTTGACCAATTATTGGTACGAGAGTAATAAATCATAGAAAATACGAGATTCTTAATATATCTTCTGAGACGACAGAGAATACTTTAAGGTATCTGATAAATAATAATATGATATGTTCAATGCATTAGTACATGGTATTTTGTCTCTAAACAACTATAGTCCAATAGTCCAATATTAATTGTAGTAAGTAGTTTTTTCATTTCAAGTGAAATCCCAATGGCTCTTTAACTCATATTTTTAAGTTGGTTCTCTGCATTGCTCTTTCTAATTATTCTTTATGTCAAACGGATGTTAATATTGTATTCTTTCATGATAGTATCTCGAAGGATATTTATATATCTCAACCATCAAATTTTGTCAACTTTCACTTTTAGATTATGTCAACAAGCTTTACAAAAAGTTGTATGGTCTCAAATAAGCACCTCATACTTTGTATAATATTATTTTAAATGTAGACTCTTACACCATGACATTAGTAAAAAATTATTGATTGAATTAACTAAGGAGAACAATATGTAGCAATTGGACAATTAATTATTAACTTCATGTTTTCTTTACAATCCAAATCAACTAATCCTTCAAGAGTTTCACATTAAAACAAAAATTGTGAGCAAAACTAAAAAAAAAAGAAAAAACCTCTGTAAAAACATAATTTTCACATACAATAAAAAGAATAATACTTATATATTTTATCACAAATTTAAAATAAAATAATATTCGTCACAACTTCAATAAAAAATATGTAACAAAAAAAATCATGTTTAGAAATATATTTGAAAAGGACTATTTCTTCAATATAAAATCATATTTTTAAATTAAAAACAATATTGTGAGCAAACCTAAAAGAAAACTTATACATAAAAACACAATTTTCATATAATAAAGAATAATACTTATATATTTCACCACAAATTTAAAATAAAACAAAAATCATCACAACTTCATTAAAAAAATATGATACGGAAAAATTATGTTTTAAAATATATTTGACAAGTAGGATTTCTTCAATATAAATTCATATTTTGAAACATGAGTTATCTATATCTATATATTTTTTAAAATTTATCTATTTTTATAAATTCAGTGTAAAATTATACATTTGCATAAAAAAAACCTAAAAGGAAAGACTTAACCTTGTGAATATATTCTTACTTAAATCCTAGCACATTACCATCGATAATTTTATAAAATGGTTTGCTTTACCGGATATAGAACTAACTTTTCAAATTATGATTTTATACTCTTTGTAAAAGATGACAATGATAAGATGACAATGATAAGGGAGAAGAAGTGATTCATCAAAAAAAATTATTGTGTAGAATAATTAATAAAAAGATTCAAGTCAATCATTTCATTCTTGATTAATTATATCCTAGATAAACTTATGTCAAATAATTATATATTATATTTGATAAATATGGTAACGATATTATATGTTACCTTATAATTTTGTTACCTTATAATTTTTTTAGGTTTTCTATTCAAACGGAGAAAAATATTTAAATTTTATTTTAATGCATTTTGAAGTGAGTTACTTGTTGTATTTCATAAAATTTTTATTTTAATGTATATTTATATGTTATTGCATTTTATCATTGTCAGGATAACTCATATTTTTATATATTAATTAAATTAAGAATATATAACTAAAAAAATATGTTATTTTAAAAAGTAAAAATAAATAAATATGAAAGGAAAAAAATATTGTTAAAAATTTGACATTAAAAAAACAGAGAGAGAGTATTATTTAATTTTTATTTCAATACTACAATAAATAAATGTATAAATGAAATAATTTTATATTAAATTTACACCTTTCATTGTTAAAAATATTTATAATAAGAAAGGATTCAATATGTTTATTTATGTTTTTTACAAATTAAATTTATGCATTCATAAGAATTATGCATGTATTTATAATATGAAACTATTTAGTGCATATATTTATTAAAACATGAATGTGTCCGTTGTTTTCCATGAAGTCAACATTAATAAATTCAGTGCATAATATATTAATTATATATTATATTTAATAAATATAATTAATTATATTATTTAATGTTTATATAAATAATAAATAAAGGAATATATTCATTAAATATTTATATTCAATTTGTATTTATAATATAAAAGTATTTAATAATGTATTTATAATTTTTACATATTAACGTAAGCATAGAAGTTTGTGTGTATTTACTCTTTGATGAAAATATTTATTAAAAGAGTGTATTTATTCGGTTTTTAAGATATATAAATTTAATTTACACATGAAAGTATTTATATATTTATTTAATGTTTATATAAATATTAAATGCATAATTGATCGTTGCTACCGTGAAGGCCTATATATAGTGGTGCAAACCTCGTAACAAAATGTAATAAGCCACTCAAATTAGTAGAATTGGGGCCGTGCTCTTTCTTTTGGGTTTAGTTATTTGATTGTTTTTCTTGATTATGTATGAAGATCTATCTTAAGCAGTCAAGGAAGTACCAAGTAATTTTGTAATAGAATTTGTTTTAAAAATTATTTGGTACTTTTTTGATTTGATTGAGATTTGATACTTCACTAAGGAAGAAGTATTTAAAGTGTTTATTGAGAAGACTGTGAGTTTTATTTCTAATCATCCAATTTTATGGTTTTCTTATTGTTAACACATGTTTTTTTGTTACACGTTTTTTTTTTTTCTGTTGTTGGAAATTCAATTTTATCTTTGTTGGAATGTTTTGGCAAAAGATATATGTTTTGGCAAAAGATATATGTTACATGGATGTAGGTGATGAGTCATTATTTTTTCCTATTTACTTGTCTAAATATACCCATTTTAATTAGTGATTTGTGCTTAACTGCCTATCATTTCCTCAATTTTACTGTTTGAGATTCATTTACCAGAGATTCGTAATTTTTAATTAATTCAGATTTTCTAACTTAATTTTATTATTGTTTTCAGGGCGACTTTTGTTATTTCACTGAGGTTAGAAATTAATTTCTGGAATTGAAGAGAGTTGCTACGTCTTTTGCCACGTCACCACTGCCTCCATGTCATGTTCTTCCGTTTCTTTTATTTCTTTTTTTATGATTAAACCATACTTGTAAGGAGACTTGGGCCTATTAGGGTTGAAAAATGTTGCCCTAGCTTATGTAAGGGGGAGAGACTTGTAAGGGACGGTGGCTGGAACCAAGACAGATTGTTATTTTTACGTTTTTGAACCTTTTCTATTTCATTTTTTTTGTTGCCTTGAATACAGTTCACGTTTTCATTATTTTTCCATTCTCATTTCTTTTTCATCTTGTTTATTCAAATTTATGGAAGGCTAGTTCGTTTTGATTATCCTCTTGGATGAGATTACAAAAAAGGTTTGAGGTTCTATGTTTAATCATCTCGCCTCTTAACTCTCGCCTATTTCATTTTTTTTACCCACTGTTTTCAGTGTTCTTGCTTAATGACGGGAATATGATCTGTTGGGTTGGGATGAATGGGTTGTGCGAATGCTTGCTTGCATAATTAAACTCGCTCTAATTTTTCCTTAGTCAATTAGCTAGGGTGGAAATGAGGGCTGAACATCAATACGAATTTCCACAACCAATGTTAACTAGATTGAAATCGAAATTAAGGGGATAATCTATTTTTAATCATTGGTTTAAGTTTCGTAGTTAAATACTGTTTTATTGAAATCTGTGTAATCGCGACCCCCCCTTTTCAATATGTTTTCATCATTTGGCAGAGAATTAGGTCCTTGGGAGACGACCTAGAAGTCACTTTCTAGTACTACACTTTACTGAGATTATTTGACCAAATACGGCTTCGATCAGCAGGTATTTGTTATAAAGTAACGAAGATACGTGGATGTAGTTAAATGAAAAGATCTAAAGGTTTATATAGTTATATTTAAAGTTGGAGTGACAATGTATCAAAAATTGAGATCAAACCAACGATTGAGATCATTGAATATTTATATAATTTGGTGTTGATAGTCTTATACCAATACGTTAACTTTTTAGTTCTTTAAATGAACATGTGCATAGTATAGATGGTAACAATTTTATACTCTAATGAAAGTTATATTCTAGAGTTTTGTGTTGTGTGGATTTTTTATGGGGAAATGGTTAGACACAATACTTTTGGAGGTATGCTTTATCTTATTGGACTTGACAGTAAACATTGGTTTAGTACCAGGTGTGTTTTGTATAGGGTTAAAGCACCTCTTTTATGCTTTTATTTATATATATTTTTTCTTATTGATAAGAAAACTAACTAAATTACTTTTGCTTTTTAGTTTAATTAGTTAACTCAATGAAATCAATATTAATTCATTTTAGTATTAGATTTTCAATTCGTAATACCACAAATTTGAATCAAATTAACTAATAATCTGATTTTTTTTATTGTCATCTCTTCTATGCATAACTTCACTTGCTTCCTCTAACCTATCCAACACTCATGTTTGTCGACATAAAACACCAATCTATCAAATTTTATTTACTTAACCTCATGTATAATATGCAAAATATATTAAAGTTTGTTCTATTTAGATATTGTCAATTTCATTCTTTTCAAGTCTACAATAATAGTAAAAGGGTATATAAATTTGATCATTAAAGTGTGACCAAATATTGGTACGAGATTAATAAATCATAGAAAATATAAGATTCTTAATATATCTTCTCAAACAAAGAATACTAAATATAAGGTATTTGATAAAGAATAATATGATATGTTTAATGCATTACTTGCCAATGATACATGGTCTCTTGTCTATAAATAATCACAGTCCAATATTAATTGTAGTACGTAGTTTTCGCATTTCAAGTGGAATCTCGATGGCCCTTTAGCTCGATCGTCTTGTTGCCAAGGGGTTTCATCAACGTCCTGGTATTGACTATGTTGAAGTTTATAGTCCAGTCATTAAGCCTCATATTATCAAGTTGGTTCTTTGCATTGCTCTCTCTAATTATTGGTCTTTATGTCAAACGGATGTTAATAATACATTCTTTCATAATAGTATCTCAGAGGATATTTACATATCTCAACCACCAAATTTTTTCAACTTTCATTTTCAGATTATGTCAGCAAGCTTTACAAAAAGTTGTATAGTCTCAAATAAGCACCTTATACTTTGTATAATATTGTTTTAAATGTAGACTCTTACACCATGACATTAGTAAAAAATTATTGATTGAATTAACTAACGAGAAAAATATGTAGCAATTGGACAATTAATTATTAACTTTAAGTTTTCTTTACAATCCAAATCAATTAATCGTTCAAGAGTTTCACATTAAAACAAAAATTGTGAGCAAAACTAAAAAAACAAAAACTCACTATAAAAACATAATTTTCACATACAATAAAAAATAATACTTATATATTTTATCATAAATTTAAAAAATAAAATAATATTCGTCACAACTTCAATAAAGAATATGGAAAAAAAAAAAATCATGTTTAGAAATATATTTGAAAAGAACTATTTCTTCAATACAAAATCATATTTTGAAACATTTATATATATTTATTTAAAATTTATCTATTTTTACAAATTTAATGTAAAGTTATACAATTGCATAAAAAAAATCTAGAAGGAAAGACTTAATCTTACTATGTGAATATATTCTTAATTAAATGTTTGCACATTAGCATTAATAAGTTTTAAAAGTAGTTTGCGACATACCACTAACTTTCTAAATTATCATTGTATCCTCTTTGAAAAGGATGACACTGATAAGAGAAAAGAAGTGATTCACCAAAAGAATTATTGTTTAGAGTAATTAATAAAAGGATTGAAGTTAATATTCTCATTTTTGATTAAGTTTATATTAACTCCGTTTTAGAAGATTTTGTTCTCATATTTTCTTAATCTATGACCAATTTTGTATTAATTCAAGTATTTTTAATATATTTTATTCTCATCTCAATTTCTAACTACAACAGAAAGAGAAACTAAAATTAAGTTTCACATAAATAATATTATTTAGAGGTATCGTGAAATCTTCTTTCTTTAAGGTACATGTAAGTATGATTTGTACCTAACTAGGAGAGTACTCCATCATTAATACGATACATCAATGTTACACGAAACATTGATGTATCATATAATAAGAACTTTATTACATAAAAATTAGATAATAAATCTAAATATAAATACCCATGCACTCATCATATATTTTAAAATATATTTCTTCACATAAGATTTAATAAAAATATCTTTGTTCAATTACAAAAAAATAAAATAAAATAAAATAAAAATTCTGCATCAGTTCACCAAGGAGTCACACCACTTGTCAAATCCTCTGCTCATGTGTAATATACGAACGTCGCATATTTCGAAACAAAACAAACAACCTCACAGAAAAAAGGGTAAGCTAGAGAGTTTAAAAAAATATATTTTCATAAATTAAATTTCTATCTCAACAAAACAACAACAGATAAAGTTTTCATAATTCATCTCATACATCACATTATCATCAACACATCACACTCATGTGACACATTTAATTTATATGATCTTGTTTAATCGGTTCTTTTTCTGACCTAGCCTAGTCATCTTAACCTATCAAGGTACGATGATTGTAACTGGATTATTGTGAGGTCAATGAGTTTAGAATAGAGTATGAAAGATTGTGATTGAATGTTAAACTTATTTGTATTTGACTTGAGAATTGATATTTAAATTTTTAAATCTAATCTCTTCAATTCTTTTTACTCTTACAAGGTGAAAACATTGTTTCACTAGTTTACCCTTGCTTGTCTTATTGTGTTGTGATTGCAATGACTGTACTATGTACACGAGCAGATACAAATGCAGGTTCTGAAGCACCTTGAGGAGTATATAGCCCTAGTTTGATCATCTTTTTGTTTTGTATACACTTGTATATATGTTTGATGTATTTAAAGATTTTATGACCTTATGATAGTCTATCTTTTGTCGTGTAGATAGTTGTAGATAAATTTGATGTATTTGGATACATTATGTTGTACTTTGAACTTTGAATGCATGTTAATACTTCGTAGTAAATAAAAGTTAATTGTTTTCAAAAATCATTTTCTGATGCTTTTGCTTAAGCGAGGAAATCTCGCTCAAGCGAAGTATGCAGAAAATATTCACTCTGCATGTCTTGCTTGAGCGAGATACAACTCGCTTGAGCGAGCTTTTTAAAAAAGAAGAGTACTCTCAGGTTGATTTTCGCTCAAACAAGAACAAATTTTCACTCAAATGAGCGTATTATTGTTTAGAATAATTAATAAAATGATTCAAATCAATCATCTCATTCTTGATTAATTAAGTCACTTCGTTTTAATAGATTTGTTCTCATATTTTCTTAATCTATAACCAAGTTTGTATTAACTCTAAGTATTTTTAATAGATTTTATTCTCATCCCAATTTCTAGATACAATAGACAGAGAAACTAAAATTAAGTTTGACATAAATCATATTATTTAGAAGTATGACGAAATCTTTTTTCTCTAATGTGCATGTAATTATGATGTGCGCACATTTGGGAGACTAATCCATCATCAATACATTAATAATGTTACACGAGACATTGGTCTAAAGTGTATGCCTTAATTATTATAAAAAGATTACTAGAAGTTATCTTATAAAAAAACACCAATTTAAGATAGGAAAAAATCAAATTATATTCGAAAATTCAAATAATTAAATGAGAAACATAAAAACAATGCAAGTTTTTTCGCTTTGCAGAACAAGGACATGAGTTTTAAAGAAAGTAAGAAGATAGTGATTTTCATAGAAAGATATTTGAAGAAGAAATAAAATGATCCCTTTCTCCCAAAATGATTCCAGTCAGTTACTCTCAAGCATGAAAAAATTGTGCATTTTTTTTCTTTATTTTTACCATAAAAAATAATTAAATGTGGAATATTTACAGATTTGAGTTTAAAAAGTATCCAATTCTTTAAAAAATATTTTATCAAAAAAGTCAAGCATAATATTAATATTGTTATTCAAATGAGTAGATAACACAATTTTAATTAACTTACATAAACCAAATAATAACAAGAATTACAAAATAAATTCATAATTGTGCTATAAAACTTTATACGTTATAATTAATAATACATGTCCAATGCCCGAATAAATAAGATTGAATTTGTTTAAAATAGTTGCATAAAGTCTTTTTAAATTTAAATAAATTTTTAACCCCTTTCGGATTCTAAGATCGATAATATGAATCTAAACTATTAATATGATTACATCATCCAAAATAAAAATGTTGGAAAGCAAAATAAAAATAAAACTGAAAATTATAGCAATAGAGAAACAAAATGTAATAACAAATACATCCGAATTTTTGATAAAAAAAACTAAGAATTAAAATGCTTACATGATATAGTGCCTTTATTTATAATAAAGTCTTTAAATACTTCAAATTCACTCGTCAAATTTCTATCTCTATCAATTATATGAAGTACTAAATAATTTTCAAAAAATAATTTCTTAATTATTACATCATTGACCAATTAAAATAAATCTTTAAATATAGAGATTACATTTTCTGACACTCTTTGAATGTCTTATTATATTTTGTTGAGTTACAATCCGAATACTTCAAATTCACTCATGAAATCTCAATTTCAATCAAATAAAAAAAGTACCAAATAATTTTAGAAAAATAATTTCTTAATTATTTGATACTTCATTGACGGACTAAAATAGATCTTCAAACATAGAGATTATAATTCCTAACCCTCTTTTTGAGTTTCTTATTATATTTTCTTAAGCTCCAAACAAATATATATAAATATTAGGTCTAGCTAAGATAGTGGAATGAATCATGTGATTTCAATAAAAATAAATAAATAAAATGAAAGGCGAGTTGGCCATTTCAATCCACCTATGGGTATAAACATATCTACATAAATCTGTTTTATATAAACCTGTTCTACATTGACCTGTCCTATATAAACCTGTTCTATATATACCTACTTTATATAGACTTGTCTTACATAGACCTGTTATATATAAACATATCCCATATGAACCTGTTCTATATAGATTATATCAAATAATTATATATTATATTTGATAAATAGGGTAACGATATTATTGTTACCTTATAATTTTTTTGAGGTTTTCTATTCAAACTGAGAAAAATTTTTAAATTTTATTTTATTGCATTTTGAAGTGAGTTACTTGTTGTACTTCATAAACATTTTATTTTAATGTATATTTATATGTTATTGCATTTAATCTTTGTTAGGATAACTCATATTTTTTTATAATAATTAAATTAAGAATATATAACTAAAAAAATATGTTATTTTAAAAACTAAAAAAAGTAGATATGAAAAGGAACAAATTATTGTTAAAAATTTGACATTAAAAAAACAGAGAGAGTATTATTTAATTTTTATTTCAATACTATAATAAATAAATGTATAAATGAAATACTTTTATATCAAATTTACACCTTTCATTCTTAAAAATATCTATAATAAGAAAGGATTCAGTATGTTTATTTATGTTTTGTACAGATTAAATTTATGCATTCATTAGAATTATGTATGTATTTTATAATATGAAACTATTTATTGCATATATTTATTAAACATGAATGTATCCGTTTTTTTCCATGAAGTCAACATTAATAAATTCAGTGCATAATATATTAATTATATATTATATTTAATAAATATTATTAATTATATTATTTAATGTTTATAAATAATAATTAAACGAATACATTCATTAAATATTTATATTCAATTTGTATTTATAATATGAAAGTATTTAATAATGTATTTATAACTTTACAGATTAACGTAGCATATTTACTTTTTGATGAAAATATTTATTAAAAGCGTGTATTTTTTTCGGTTTTTAAGAAATATAAATTTAATTTACACATGAAAGTATTTATATATTTATTTAATGTTTATATAAATATTAAATGCTTAATTGATCTTTGCTACCGTGAAGGCCTATATATAGCGGTGCAAAGCTCATAAACAAAATGTAATAAGCCACTCAATTAGTAGAATTGGGGCAGTGCTCTTTCTTCTAGGTTTAGTTATTTGATTTTTTTCTTGGTTATGTATGAAGATCTATCTTAAGCAGTCAAGGATGTACCAAGTAATTTTGTAATAGAATTTATTTTCTAAAAATTACTTGGTACTTCCTTGATTTGATTGAGATTTGATACTTCATTAAGTAAGAAGTATTTAAAGTGTTCATTGAGAAAAATGAGAGTTTTAATATAATGGTAATTTCTAATCATCAAATTCTTTTTTTTTTTTTTTTTTATTCAACTTTATCCTAATTCAGGAACATTAATTTTTTTACACTTTTATATTTTTTTTTTTTTATTTTTTTTTTTTTTTTTTTTTTTTTTTTTTTTTTTTTTTTTTTTTTT
>Ga0099824_1005326_pt1 | contig 18175 bp, 3 predicted proteins | sample SiratrowhiteBW_FD_76837 | JGI IMG/M metagenome (GOLD analysis project Ga0099824, IMG submission 76837) | Root nodule microbial communities of legume samples collected from California, USA - Siratro white BW | ecosystem: Host-associated > Plants > Roots > Nodule | place: USA: California... | reverse complement strand
TATATATATATATATATATATATATATATATATATATATATATATATATATATAAATCTAAAATTTTCACACTTAGCATCAATTAAGAAATCATACAACAAAAGTACCAGTATACTTAGCATCCAATTAAAAAATAATAGTTCAATTTTGATCGAAGCATAATTTTTCCCTTGTATAAATTAACAATAGAAGCTTATTAAAATATAAAACTTTAGAAATAAAATATTTATTTAAACCTTATACATTTTATATTAAATTGTAGAAGCGGAAAAAATTAATAGAAAGTCAAAAAATTTAAAGGTATAATTTTAAATTGTCCAACTCCAATATCTACCTCTATTAGTTAAATACTAAAATAATACAATATTAACTTAAAATAAAAAAAAACTATAAAAACTACTAAAATCTCCATAAAAAAAAATATACTAAGCATAATAACCTTTTTACAGTTCACTGTATAAATTAATATATATATATATATATATTTAAAAAACTTAAAAGAAGCTATTGTTTCTTTTTAAGTTCCTGCTTGTTTCAATTAATATCCTATTCATGAAGATATATTTAAAAGTGGGATGAGTTTGTATCCGCAGATTTGTATGAAAATGTTATGATCGATTTTCGAGAGAACCGTCTTCCTCGTCTCAGCCTTTTTGTAAAGAAAAAAATAAATAAATAAAGACAACCTGACACACATTAGTTTACGTAAATGCCCATCTCCTCTTTTATTATTTGTGGAAGAAGATCACATCTGATAATTTTGTAAATAGCGATGGTGGAAAAGTGGTATGCGAGCATGAGTTGCAACGCCTTTTTTTATTTTTTTATTTATATTTTAATAAAATAAATATAATTAATTATATCATATAACGTAATAATAATAAATTTATAAAATAATAATAATAACATAATTATAAAAATAAAATATTAATCTTAAAAAATAATAATAATAACTAATAATATTATTAATAATAATTTAATTTTTATTTTAAAGTAATTAATAATCTTATAATTCTATAATATCAATCACACAAACAAAATAATCATATTTTTATTTTTAATTATTTTAACTAAAAGGACAAATTTATAATCTTACAAATTTATCAATTATATCTATCATATCACTTGCAAACTATAATAAACTTTTTCTTCAAATATATTATCATGTATTCCTTGATTTAAACAATCTAATCTACTCATTCAAACACTCTCAAATCCATACAATTTTACTCCCTCAATTTTATCCTAACAAAACATAAATTACTATAATAACATAAAAAAGAAGAGAAGGTCATTATATTATATGCTGAAAAAGAAAAAGACAAAGTTTCCTTATATAACAAAATGGTATGCAGATTTTGTTTAAAAGTTTTCTCCTTAGATTTAAACAACTATGTAAGAATGACTAGATTGTTGTGTAATCATTATTTTAGTTAAAGTTATCATTCCAGATGATTAAATAAGGATTTTCAAAAATTATTATGGAAGATGATTAAAAGTTGAGTGGAGGAATATGCATCACAAAACCTCAAGGCAATAGGTTTATGGGTCTTCTTTCTTATATATTGCTTAACTTTCTCATTTTTATTCAATGTGGGACTTAGACTCACACTTAGATTCTTAATACATGCATCATCTAGAGTTCCCAGTAGATGTTGTCGTTATCCATGTTTTTATCCATTAGATTTTGTTGTCTTGAAGCTATTTATATATTTCTGTTAATCAATGTTGCAATCATCTTGACATTAATCAATAGAGGGTTTATGACTAAAAAAATTTACCTAGTTTGAACAAGTTTAGGGTTTAGGTAAAAACTAACATGTAAATGACTAGCAACATTGTTTCTAATTAAGGAAGAAACATAGATAATTTTATTTTGCCTATTCATGAGTCTAAGAATTTTGTTTGGCAGAACATCTAAAAGATAATAATTAAGAAGGAAACAAAAACTGGGAGATTTTATCTCATAAATGTACTGCATTCAATCTAGATATTATATGAATAGAGAAAAAAATAAAATAATGGTTGAAGAATCATACTACCAAGTCCAAATTGATTGACAACTTTGACAAATATATCATGCAATTCTAATGTTCATATTATACGAGACTTCTTTGTCGAAGGTTGAGATTCACAACATTAACAACTTCTCTTGAAACTTCAACATTAGAAGACAAAAAAATTTATAATTATCACTAATCATGTCATTTTGCATCTTGTTCCTCACTCATGGACTTCCTAACGATATGTGCCTATATATTCTTTAGTTGATCTTCATGCAAATGCTTAATCCAATAATCACAAGCTCAAAGTTTAATAGTCTTCATTACAAATTTTTTATCATGATCCAAAGACACCACTGCAAACAAAACTTGATGAGTAAAACAAGTTCAAAATTTAAATAAAAGCATAAATGACTAATTACATACTGATGATAGGAACACCATTTTTCTGATTGACATAAAGGAATAAATATCCATCTATCTTTAGCATAAAACCTCTATGAATACCAGATTAGTACTCACTTCTCCGTTCAAGAAAATATTAACAATATCTAACGAGTCAGTGCATGTGATAACTGTATACAACCCTAAAAATATCAATAATGAAATAAGAGATGGATTTTTTTTTTCAAGAAAAAATAGTTAGCAATTAAATATGATATATCTAACATTGATAACAAATATTCATTACATATTTTGTTGATAAATTCAACAATACTAAGATTAGTGTCAACGGAGAGTACCCTAAATTTTGATGGAAATTGACAAAAAAATATTCTTTGAAGAAATGTTGGCCATTCTTATCTATTATCTGACCATAGAATGGAGAAATAAAGTTAAACAAAATATGTAAAAATTTGAATAACTTATATTTTAAATTTAAATCTACATTTTAAAAATTAATTTAAGGTATTTTGGAAGCATTTTGACATAAATTAATTTACCATATCATCTAATATGTTTTTTTTTTTCCTTTTCATATAGTATTCACTTTTGATCATTTTCACGTAGTATTTACTTTTTGGTAGGTAAATGTTTTGTTCAATCTCTTATAAACTCAAATCAATAAGGTGTAAACATGTCATTCTGTTTCTGAGAACACGAGTCCTAAACTCAATAGAACTTAATTATCTCAAGTACAGATACATTGAATAATGAAGAAGGATTTTTTTAAACTGAAAAATGATAGTTACATGCTACTTTGCTTAAAAAAATTATTATAATTGTTATTATTGTCTTCATTATTTATTATTATTATTCCAAAGTTATATAATGATAAATTTTTATATTTATTATACATATTATTTGTTATTACTTTAAACTTTTTTATTTTTATCAAACTAAATTTATATAATAAATTTATTATGCTTTTAAAATAAATCCCTACGTTTCACGAGTTAAATTACTGCTTGGATAACAAAATAAATAACTTTTTCACTGTACCTATTTTCTTCTGGATAAAATATTAAACAAAAGACCAAATGTAGTTCACATCATTAGGGATTGTTTAATCTTTTTCTTATTGTTCTTATTATTCTACTATCATTATTTTGTTTTGATGTCATTGTCGGAACATCGCCACCCTCCACGCACAAGAGTCAGCCACCAAGAAACATCTCTTCCATCAAATGCTTCTGCCCTCAAATTAAAATGCAAAGGTCATTTTGAGAATTTTGAAAAATTGTATAGTTCATATCATAATTGGTATGGTGCAGAAAGCATGGGCCCATTTATTAAATATCTTTGTCCATTCCATTTTATGGGCTCGTGGTTTAAGTGTTTTGGGCTAATAGGCTTAAACAAGATATAAGTAATATGTTCTTTCTTATTTTATTGTAGTCATTGGAATTTCTACAATTTTTTAAATTTCTGATATTTTTTACTGCTCTTGTTTAATTTATAGTTTGCTTAGAGATGAAATCACTAACAGAATATAAAATAATTAATATAACTAAGATAATAAATAATATTTAAATGGAAATAATTAGATTATTTCAAGTACAAATTTCAGCGTTTATCTAAATAAAAAATTATATATAGATTAATTAAATAATTTATTTATACTTTTAGCATATTAAAAATTGTGTTTCTTATTGTTTTAATTTTATCATTATTGGACAAAAATTATGTTTCTTATTTTTAGCATATTAAAATTTGTGCGCCTATTAGACAAAAAGTATTCTTTGGACGAAAATCAAACTTAAAGCCATATAATATATGAGAAAAATTTTAATTTGACATCATTGTTTATATTATATTTCCATTTGATATTATATTTTATTAATAAAATATAATATATAAATAAAATAATAATATATATTAGTATTAAATGATGTCAAAGATAAATACTGGTGTCAAAATATCATCACCCAACAAATTAGGATTAAATGTACATAATCTAACATATCCTAGATGATTAAATATTACTACACGAATTTATGAGCTTCACATTCAACTGTCTCTAAATACAATGTTGGTCTTTCATATTATATATATATATATATATATATATATATATATATATTACAAATTTAACCAAACTAACATTGGGATTGAAAAAGGTGTTGAAGTGAACAAAATATGACGAGTTATATAAACTATTTATTCATAATTAAATTTGATGTTATTTAAATAAAATGCGCATAGATTATATAAAAAGAAAACATTTAACTTAGTACAACTTAACATGACACACGTATTAAATTGAACCCGTTATTCTAGACTTCAAGTTAGATCATTCTTATGTTTAATACTTACATATTAACATCCAAAACCACTCTATAATTATAAATTTTTAATGAAAAAAATAGTGATATTTGATGTTTTCTTTATATCTAGAACCCATTATTATCAATTTTCATCATTAAAAAGTTATCTCTTGTGAAGAGATATTTCATTATAAAAGTATAAATTTTCATTTTAATCCAGACACAGATGTATCGACACTCAAAATCAGTTTACAATTATAATTTCTAATTAAAAATATAATCATAATACTTTTTTCTTTACTGCGAACCTCCAACTCAAACCAAAGTGTTTTGAGTTAGGAAAAGATCCATTTGTGCTTGCCTTGTTGTGTACCCAATAACGTTCTTTCTCTGTTAAGCATCAACTGGTCCCCTTCCTCACATGTTTGTTATGATTAATGTTTGAAATGTAGGAGCTGTAGGTCCAAAACTGGAAATATTTTAAAGTGCGGTTTGCTTAAGAACATTTATTAATTTGGGTAAGTTGGTGGTCGTTGCTATGCAATCGATAGGGTTGATATGCATGCATAACAGTACTTAGATTAATATTGTTAATATTACATGATATATTAAATAATAAAATAGTATAACAGCTTAGAAATAGGTATATTAATAAATTAGCGTAACAATTTAGGTTTATTTTTAATATTCTAATTTGTCTTCGTTAACTTAAATATATTTAATAAAAATCTGAACAGTAATATATTTTTTTAATAAGTTATCGAGATATATTTTCGTACACTCATCAATCTTCTTTTCTCAATTTTTAACATGTTGCGCACATGTAAAAAAATTTCAACCAAACAACTAAAAGTATAAAACAATAATAATAACAATTTAAAAAGTAAACACAATTGGATATTATCAGATGCCGCGACAATTATTTTGATAAAGTCAAAAAGAAAAACAAGGAAAAAAATGTAGATGTCTATAAACATAAACAGGTAAAACGTTAGTATCTATTAATTCATGCACTTGATGCTATAGAGCAATGCATATCAAGCTCTTTCTCCTTCTTCTCTTCATCTCAACTTCATCTGCAGTCACAGATACACTTCCAGAAGGTTCCTCACTTTCAGTAGACAAACAAACTGACACCCTCCTTTCATCCAATGGCCATTTTTCCGCCGGCTTCTTCCAAGTTGGTGAAAAATGCCTTCTGCTTCTCCGTTTGCTTGACGCGCTCTAAACAACGCACCGTTTTGTGTATGGCCAACCGTGACGAACCCGTCAACGGCAAAGGCTCCTTCCTCTCACTCAGGAAAGACGGCAACCTCGTTTTGACGGATGCTGGAGGAACCGTTATCTGGTCAACCGCCACTCAAAACTCCTCCCAACTTCATCTAAAGCTAAGAAACAACGGAAACCTCCTTCTCCTCACTTCCGATGGTACCATCATTTGGCAAAGCTTCCATTCCCCAACCGACACCCTTCTTCCAACGCAGCCACTAACCGAGCGAGTCAGCCTCGTTTCTTCCAAAAGTGCAACCAACCATTCCTCGGGATTCTACAAATTTTACTACGCCGACGACAACGCTCTTCGATTAAGTAAAAAGTGATAATCTATTATAAGTGAAATTTTGAGTATATAATCGATTATTTATATGTATTTACTTGCAGTTGAAATGGTGGGTGCCTTTTAACATTTCAATGTGTTTGATTCTTATCTCTAATTTTTTTTATGTTTTCACTTACATTTTAATAAATTATTATTATTAATAATAAAATAAATATATCAATAATAAATTATAAAATAATAATTTTAATAATAATTTATTTTTATTTTAAAGTAATTAATAATATTATAATTCTATCCACTAAAAAAAAAATAAATAATAATAATAATAATAATAATAATAATAATAATACTTCATTAATTACATCCAACAAATTAATCTAATTTTATTTCTAATCATAAAGATAAATTTGTAATTTTATAATTTTATTAATTAAAATAATTAAAATATCAATTACATCCATCATATCATTCACGGACTTTTATAAACTTTCTATTCAAATCTTACCATCCATCTTTTAATCCAAACAACCTAACTTTCTACATATTTTTTTCTTAAATCATCTCAAATCCACTTTCTTAAATTTATTTTCTAATCCAAACAAACTTTAAATAAAAGAGAAATCGGAAGACCAATTAAGTGGAGTTACCTTTAAGACATTGGTAAATAAAGAGAAAGTTCAAGTAGTTTGTTTAGAAGAAACAATATATAAAGAAAAAATGTTCTGCTATATGGAAGCATATAGATGTAGAGTGAATCAATAATTAAGCAAAATAATCTTAAATATATGTAAAGATTGTTTTACATGTAAGAATTACATCACTAACTAAAGATTCTTAAATGTATATCTAATTTTAGTCTCGTCTCTCTAAAAAAAATTGACGTTGATTATTCATAATATTTTTTTTATATGCTTTAGTGTTATTCATTTAAATTATGCATAACAAAAATGCATTTTAAGATTTTTCTTTTAATTTTAATAGTGTTTTAAGTATGATAAAGATGAAATTATAGACATATAATTCAAGGTATAGGTAAAACAAGAGACTATTATTTGTTTAATTTTAAATAGCTTGTAAGATTTTTAACACATGTTAGTTAAATGAAGAGAGTTTGTCAGTTGAGGAATATATTTCTAAATTTGAAGAATTAAGAAAATAATTTACTTTTTTTCACCACCTACATAAAAGGATAAAATACATTAAATTTGAAGATAGTCATAGACAACCTGAATTGAGAAAATCAAAAGAAATACTATAAAGGCTTATTCATAAATGTAAATTCCTGAAAGATTCTAAAAATACTAGAAAATATTCATTTTGTCTCGTTAACTTGTCATAAATCGTGTTTTATTTATTTATTTTAAATAACTTATAATATTTTTATATTTAAATCAGAATTTATACTAAGCTCTCTTTTTATTTATCTGATTTTTTTTATATATAATGGTACAAAAGGTGTGTATTCTTTTACAAGAGGAAAAAAATAAAACAATATATATAAGAAAGATGGTTGTTATATCATATTTATGCTACTATACAATCAGTTCCTATCTGGAGTCTATATTTTACTGTCATTGTAGTCGTTAAAACAGTAAACAAATTAACACATTAAAATTCATAATGCTCATTAATGTTATAATTTAATAATAAAACACTTTTTTTTAATTACTCTTACTTTAAAATTATTTCTTAACTATAAAAGTTTTTATACATTAAAAATAGTTTATTAAAAAACAAATTCAAGCACTTCAGTTCTTTAAGGACGAAATTGTAAAAATCGATTCAATTTGATACTATATCGTACATAAAAGTATAAAGAAAAGTAAAACAGGAATGGTGTGAGCAGGGATTGTTATCCGTCAAAGTCGATTTGTCATCATTATTGGTGAAATCTGAGTTCCAACCACAAAACCGAGTGTGATAGTTCGTGGAAACCACAAGCAGCGAACTAAAACCATCCACTGCAAATTCTTTGGGTCAATTGAAGGCAGCTGTGAGTTTGTTATAATAATGATAATTTGTCCCTCTATTTCGTCTTCTACCTCATTTCATGTAGTATTCCATTGGAGCCATACAACAATATAAGTTGGCCTACAGCAACTTGGCAAGTGGCACTTATTTTAAGCTTCAACTAGTGAGGTTGGCAAACTTTGTTTTCGCATACGTTCGCATGCTACGCCAACCATTCCTCCATTATTTCTTATTTTAATCTTCTTCTTTTACGACAACTTCCTATTTTTTCTCAAACACTCTTTGGTTTTTAGGGCTTCTTCTAGGACCATGGGTGCCGCCACTATAGTTACAGCGTTCCTTCCTCTCTCCTTTTCTTTTTAAGCAGGCCAACTATTGTCATTATGCTTAATTATAACAAACAACAATATTATTTAAATGAATTCTTCATTGTTCAATAAATATTACTGCGTATAGGGCATGCCAATTAAGTCGTTATTGGATCATTTGATTAAATTAACAAATATATATATTGACCTCCATGGACGACTAATACGAAATTGGGTTGAAAAGACTAATGAGGACAAATTTAAAATGAAATAAGTTTGCATTGATGATTTGTAAATTATTATTATTATTATTATTATTATTATTATTATTATTATTATAAAAACCCACAGTTATTTTAAATTGAAGCAAATTTGTAAGTGGTTGTTTAGTTCAAGGTCTTGGTTTCCTGAGCCATCACGCTGTTTGTGGTTGGAACTCGGAAATTTCGCTTAATAATGGGAACTCGACTTTGACATATGTTGAGAAGCTATGGTATAAATACAAGAATAATAAAAATAATAAAAATAAAGAATATAAGATTTAATGAGATTCAATAATTTATTTATTTTTTTAAAAGTATTTGAGTGATTGTGTTTTAAAGAAATAAAAAAATTAAAGTTATAATTATAAATGATTATATAAATAATTCTAAACATAATATAATTATCAAAATAGTTCCGTACCATACCATCTCTATTCACAAGCTCACCCACTTCGTCTGTTTTATGACATTTTCCATTTCGGTATTATAAATTATACATGGAAATTCGGATTTGTCATCAAGTATTGGTTAAAGTAATATTTGACTCAGATAATTCTTTTCCTATTTTTCTTTACATTTTTATAAAAGATATCAAATTATTTAATATAAAGAGACGGAAAAGGAAAGAAAGTGACAGATAATAATCTTATCTCAGATTAAAATATACCCACACGCACAAGTCCTGTTTACACTTAAACTCATGTAAAATATTATATCAAAAAGAATGTGAGACATTTGATGAAAAGAAATATATTGAAGTATTTAGAAACATTATCTGTAAATAAACAAGTCAAAATAAAGAAAATTTGTGAAAGTACATTAAACTAAGACCGTAAGTATAAAAGGAAGTAAAAAGAAATTACATAAGAAAATAACAACTCAAGATACTACAATGGAATCTTTTCCTCTATTACAACTGTAAAGGAAGTTTAATAATAAATATGTATTAAGGAGATTTTCAGATTTATAGAAAAATTTCTTTTTTATATTATTTATTTATTTTCATATTTATTTATAATAGTTGGTGGAGATGATTAGAGATAAAATCAATTTATTATATATAAGTCTATCCGGTCGGTCACTCTCACAAATATCTAGTCTTCTCACACGAGTTGAGTAGTTTTGACAAAGTTAATTCATGATATATGTATATAAATAAAAATAATCATCACCTTACAAATGAGTTATGTAAGAATGAGTTAAACTTAAATTCATTTCCTAATAATACTCATTCATAATTTTTCTATTTTCTTCCTGTTAAGAATGTTTAAAGAAACAATTATTCTCATTATTTTGTTAAGAAGCAAAGTTTAAGAGCTATTCTAATTTAAACATAAAAGTCTTACAAGTTCAAAATAAAAGGAAAAAAATAGTTAAATATATTTTTAATTCTTATTTTTGGAAGTCCTGATTTTAATTCCTCTAAAAACATTTTTTTTTATCTTTTTAAAATTAAAAATTGTCACATTTGATCTTTTTAGTATTACATTGCACAAATTAACCATTGAAAAAAATATTACATAAGTATTTAAGTGACAAATTATAATATAATGTCATCTAAAAAGACTCTTCAGATTTACATAATGAATATTATTAATCTATCTTAAAATAGTAAGTATTATAACGAAAATATAGATTATTATGACTAATGAACTGAAACAATAATTGAACCTAAATAATATTACATAAGAAACAGTAGCAATGTAGCATAAACAAAACTTTATTGATCTGTAATTCATCCTTTCCTTCAGAAGAAGAAGCAGTAGTAGTGATGCAGTGGCAAAAATCCAAAAACAAGAAGAATAAGAAAATTAAAAGAGGAAAGGAGGAGTTAAAATATAACTAACGAAGGAGGAGTTTATTTTCACTGGACTGAAGCATCTCTACAACTTGGCTCATGGATGGTCTTTCATTCATGTCATCTTTCACGCACTGCAGAGCCACTTTAACCAAAACCTCCACTTCTGACACGTCGTAGTTTCCTTCCAAGTTGGGATCAATTATCTCCTCCATCCAAAACGCACAAGTGGGTGCCTGCTTTATCTTCTCCCTTATCCACGTCACCAACCGCTGTTGCTCGATGTCCCCACTGTTCTCGAGACTGTGGATTGCCATAGGGCTTCTTCCACTCACCATTTCCAACACCACAATTCCATAGCTATAAACATCCACCTTAGAAGTTATACGCAGATTGTAAACCCATTCCGGAGCCATGTACCCTCGAGTCCCTCTTATTCGTGAAAAACTAGAATTTCCACGCTCGTCTCTGTTTAAAAGTTTTGACAACCCAAAATCTGCTACCTTGGGTACGAAATCTGAGTCAAGGAGAATGTTTTGAGGCTTCACGTCGCAATGTAAAATCCACTCCAAACACTCTTCGTGTAAGTAAGCCAAACCTTTCGCTGTGCCCACTGCCACCTTGAACCTTTTCTTCCAATCAAGTCTGTTGCCAAACAGATTGTCTGCTAAGGATCCATGTTCCATGTACTCATACACCAAAAGCCTATGCTTCCCTTCAACGCAGTATCCCCACATGTCAATCAAATTCATGTGGTTCAGCATTCCAATTGTGCTTATTTCAGCCAAAAATTCAGCTTCCCCTTGATTAGCTTCGTTCAACCGTTTAATAGCCGCAATACGGTCATCATATAATGTTCCTTTGTAAACAACTCCTCCTGCTCCTCGCCCAACCTCCTCTTTGAACCCTTTTGTTGCGGATTTTAGCTCTGCGTATGTGAACCTCTGAAACCCTGTGGCAGAAAGAAGGTGTTGTTGTTGATCCAGCGTGCCAGGGTGCTTGCTTGTTCTGAACAAGAAGAACCACACGAGGAATATGGAGGAAAACTCAAACACCCCGACCCCACAAGCGAACCAAACCAAGAAGCTCAACGTTGAGTTTTTTTTTGGCGACTGATAAGACCTGTTCAACTTTTGAGACAAACCAACGGAGCAATTCATCCGGGAATGCTTTAGAATCTTCGTGGAAGACCGCAAAATCGCATTCGGCAACTTTAGATAGATATCTCCATCGAAATTAGGACTATCACGTATATTGAATGCCATCGTTTTCGGGTAACAATTATAGGTAGCAACCCCGTTAAACTTCAATTGAACAGCTACACATTTATCACAAAGTTGCATACATATATCCTGGCATTCCTTTAAGCTGGAAACGGCTGTCACGTTCCAGTCATAGCCATAAAATTCCGTGGTTCGAAGATGGAGAAAACCCAAAGACTTGCGACTGTTGCAAGAAAAATCAGAAGGAGAAAACTCAGGCTCACACCCCTGAGTCCAGTCATTAGGATCTTTAACCTTAAACCCTTTCAAGCAATAGCAACTCCTTCCCATAATAGGATCATAAGTGCACACGCTGTTAGGTCCACAAATTCCATGAACGGTACACGATTGGGGAACAATTTGCCACGTCACCTCCCACGTCTGACGCTCCTCGTTGAAGCTATACAAACGGAGGTTACCATCAGAATCCATCTTGAGTCTCCTGTACATTTTTTTGGGATAATCGGTGGAGCGGAATTGAAACCCATCGGAGGAAGTGAAGAATCCAAAGGAATCTAACAAAGCGATTTTTGTTACATTGTAGGTGGATCTGCCTATGTCAATTGGAAGCTTCCACGGTTCTGGCCAGTACACGCTGGAAAACGTGTGACCTTTGTAGAGTAAGCGAAGAACGTTGTCGTTGTCGAAGTAAAGTTTGTAGAATCCCGACGAATAGTTCGTTGCACTTCTCGAAGAAACGAGGCCTACTCGCTCTGTGAGTGGTTGGGTTGGAAGAAGGGTGTCGGTTGGGAAATCGAAGCTTTGCCAAATGATGGTACCTTGTGAAGTGAGGAGAAGGAGGTTTCCGTTGTTTCTTAGCTTTAGATGAAGTTGGGAGGAGTTTTGAGTGGCGGTTGACCAGATAACGGTTCCTCCAGCATCCGTCAAAATGAGGTTGCCGTTTTTCCAGAGTGAGAGCAAGGAGCCTTTGCCGTTGACGGGTTCGTCACGGTTGGCCATCCATAAAACGGTGGGTTGTTTGGAGCGCGTGAAGCAAACGGAGAAGCAGAAGGCGTTTTCACCAACTTGGAAGAAGCCAGCGGAAAAATCACCGTTGGATGAAAGAAGGGTGTCATTTTGTTTCTCTACTGAAAGTGAAGAACCTTCCGAAAGTGTATCTGTGGCTGAAGATGAAGTTGAGATGAAGAGGAGAAGGAGAAAGAACTTGATATGCATTGCTATAGTGTCAAGTGCATGAATTAATGGCTGAAGATGAAGTTGAGATGAAGAGGAGAAGGAGAAAGAACTTGATATGCATTGCTATAGTGTCAAGTGCATGAATTAATAGATACTAGCCTTTTACTTGTTTATATACACCTACAATTTTTTTTTTCCTTGTTTTTCTTGTTGACTTTAACAAAATAATTGAGACTGCATATGATAATATCCAATTGTGTTTTTAAAAAAAAAAAATTGTTATCATCATTATTATTATTATTTTATATTTTTAGTTGTTTGATTGAAATTTTTTTACTCTTACGCACATTTTAGAAAAGAAGATTGATGAGTGTACGCAAATATAAGAACAATTAACACTATTCACGCGTATCTTATTTTCCCAACAAAATATTATATAAATGACAAAAATATACTCTTTTTAAAAAATTGGTGATTGATTAAAAATGTCCAACATCACCTGTAAAATAAGTTGGTAATGACATGAAAATGAGGGAACATAATAATATCAGCAACTGACCAAGCATGCTGCCCAACACCTTTAACTGTACATATTGGCGATTCTAAGCTGTACTTAGGTTTATTGTGTGACTGAGAGCATGACAGGGTTCTCAAAGTTTTTCTGTAATTTAGGTTTTAGGTTGTCTATGGATCAGCACTGGCCAACGAGAACAACAACTCAAATCACAAATTAAACTACTAATTATGATATTGAAAAATGTATTTTAAATAAGATATTAACTAATAATAATTTAAAATAAATTAGTTTGATTAGATTCATTAGTAGCTCCGTGTAATTTATTTAGACAACTATACAATTTAATTTAATTCTATTAAATAAATTTCACAATTTAATTTAATTTACAATGATTTAGTTTAATTTATGTATTATATCTACGAGTTATTAAATACTCAAAGCTGTGAAGTCTGAATGTTTGATATATTTTATTATTTTTCTTAAGTCACTTTTTAAGTTTAGGATTTTCAATTTTTAATCTATTGTAGTCAATATTGTCTATATGAAAAATAAAATACATTACAAATGACTCAAAGTGAGTTGATATGTAATTTATTTTTTATTAGTATATATTATTACGAGATCAATTAATTTGTGCATATAAGTTTTCAAACACTCTTTTTCAACAAAATACGAATTATTTAAAATATTTGAACGTATTTTTACCCCAACCTATTCCATGTTGGTTAACTGTCAATTATATGTATTTTGTTATAGAAACACGCTGAGACAGGAGAAATTCCCGAGAACCCTTATTTTGTTCATTATGCTCTCATTTTAAAAGTTTTAAGACTGAAGTATGGCTGAAAATTATAAACATTATATTAAGTTTTATTTTGAAGTTTAATATTTTCAAAGATGTTTAGGTATGGTTAAAAAATTAAACAAAAAAATTATGTAGAAGTTAAAAAGTTAGTCTTATATTATTAGCAGTAAATTTATACTTTATCAGTTAAATTTGTGGCAAATCGAGGATGGTTTTTGGTTATTTTATTAATATAAATATTTCATTTCATTTACATTTCTAACTTTTTATTTTCTTCATACATTTTTTTTGTGTTTTTTTTAACAAAAAAAATAAAATTAATGAATGCCCTTGAGGAATGCTCCAACACTATTACAACCTATATTCTTTTGTTTTGTAAATATAAATCAAGACCATATACCATATTTTATCATTGTTTCTGACATAAGTATTGAATGAAATATTTTTAAAGGGAAAAACTTAATTTAAATCATTAAGAAGCGTGAAAAATAAGTATAAATAATTAAAAATAAGAACTTACTTAAACAGAATTTAAAAAATAACGTGCAACCAAATATTAATTTTCGTCTGATATTCTAAAACATGTTTTTTCAAGCCGAACTCCAAGCTTGTTACTTAGTCAAAAATTTTCTACAATTTCAATGGTGTACGTTTTGAATTGCTTTTAGTATCTAGGTCTCTCGAACTTCTTGTTGAATCTTTCTTTTTGTTTTAATCAGCACCGAACCTATTACCAAAAGTTTTTTTTTTTTTTTTTTTTACACTTTCAATCACACCTTTCTTTGAATAGCTAAACCAAATATTCTTCACCCAAAAAAAAAAAAAGATGAGTGGATCCATACCAAAACCAAATACTATCAGATGGGACCTGTTCCTAGTGCCTTGCTACTTCATTCAGAGAAAAAAAATATCATTAAAAAATAATCAACTCTTATTATAATTAGTCAAAAACCGTTAAAATCAGAGAAAAACAGTTCGGTTTTTTCTTAAATATTTTTAATATAATGAACAGGAATTAAAATATTAAAAATAAACCTAAATGGTTATGCTAATTTATTAATATCTCTATTTCTATGTTGTTATACTATTTTATTATTTAAAATATCATATAATATTAAGAATACTAATTTAAGTACTGTTATGCATGCATATCAACCTAATGATCAGGTAGCAGCGACCACCAACTTGCCCAAATTAACAAAGGTTCTTAATCAAACCACACTTTAAAATATTTCATTTTTTGGACCTACAGCTCCTACATTTCAAACATTAATCATAACAAACAAACATGAGAGGAAGGTGCCCAGTTGATGCTTAACCGAGAAAGAACGTTGGTTACACGACAAGGCGAGCACAAATGGATATTTTCCTAACTAAAAACACTTTGGTTTGAGTAAAGAAAAAAAGTATTCTAATTATATTTTTAATTAAAAAATTGCAATTATAAACCGATTTTGAGTGTCAATACATCTGTATCTGTACTAAAATGAAATTTTATATTTTGTTAATTAAATACCACTTGACACGAGACATAACTTTTTAATAATGAAAATGCATAACAATGGATTCTAGATACAAAGAAAGTATCACAATATTTCTTTCATTAAAAAATTATAATTATAGAGTGGTTTTGGATGTTAACATATAACTATCCAGCATTAAATAGACTTGGAAGTTGACTTAAACATAAGAATTATCAAATTTAGACATGCAAGAAGAAGGATGTTGAAAATCCCTGGTGGCTAGTTTTTCTTAGGTGTGAAAAATCCTTGGTCACCTTTGAAATTTTTTCTTTGCTTATCACATGAAAGGATTTTTTTAAGCTTCCATCAGAAAAAAAATTATTATAACAAAACTTATGTGCAAGTGTAGCATCTCTTTCCCTATTGAATTTGAAAGTTTCCCTATTGAATTTGAAAGTGCACAATGACAACAATACAAGATAAAAATCCTAACCCTAGCCCTAACCGCACAATACAAGAAAGTAATTAAAACAAAAAAAGTCTCAATCAAGATCCTTGACGATCTTAATCCTTATACTATTAGTAGTTCCGATGATAGATTTGTGAAAATGGATTTGAGCGTCATGTTATGGAGGTATGAGTCTGATTATTTCGTCTTCACTATGATCTACAGTTGATTGACGATCTTAATCCCCATACTATTAGCGGTTCCGACTTAAAAATGAATTTGAGCGGCATGTTATGAAGATATGGGTCTGATTGCTTTGCCTTCGCTATGATCTGTAGCTGATTGTTTTAATGAATGAAGAGAGAGTCTACCGTCTATAATTTGAGTTAAATTAAAAGATAATTTGAGTTAAATTAAAAGATATGTAAATTTTGTAAAAAAAAAAGTAATTATATCCAACCAAATAATCCATAATCAAATTCAGAAACCACCAACTTTTAAACCAACTAAAAAACGTGTATATCTTTGTGTTGAATGCCAACTCATGTAGAAACTACAAATAAATTTGACATAATAAAAAACTAACTTATGAGACTCAAGACTAAGTATTTGGTGTGGTACTGTGCCAAAAGAAGCACACATATATATTAACAATTGATTCACAAAGCAAAATGTCCTTTTTCTTTTCTCTCACAGGCTTCTCTGTCTTCACATGTGTCCAGACAATAAACACATTACATTTAAATAATAAAAAAGAGAAAATATAAACAACATAAAAAAAAGTTTAAATCATACTTTAAGCCATAAGCAATATCACATTAGAAAAAAGTATATGCTTTGAAAGTTAAATTTTGAAATTTGAAATCGGGATGAATGTGACCAATATATTATAGTGATAGTATTCAGGTGATCAAAGTGGAAGAAAATAACATATAATAGAAGAGAAGAATATCATTAAACACATATAAATATTTTAACAATTTATAAGGATAATACTTTGTCTTAATAAGTTTAAAGTTTATTACTATGTCTAAAGTAAATCAACTTTAAATTATGAATATATTTAAATTTTAGAATTTTTCTCAAAATATTAATTTTTTCCTTAAATTAATCATAATTTATTTCGTATAAAAGCATAGTTCTCGTACAAACCATAAACAACATTACAACGCGCCAAAAAAATATATTTTGAAATTGGAATAGATGTATGATACAGATCTTATCTGATCTATTTCTCAAAGTACATATCTTATCTCTTTTAATGATTGTTTCAACCAAACAACATCCTTAATTGTTCAAAAAAAGACACCTTAAATATTCTAAAAGAATAATATTCTCTAATAATATAATTAAATTAAATATTTTACACAAAATATAGAATTAAAGTTTTGAACCTCAAATCTGGCATGTTTTGGTAAATGTTGAAATCAAACATTATAGTGGTTGAAATCTTGTGTCTTCCTGAAATGCGCATCACCAGAGTGTAACACCATTTCGACAAATCTTGAAATAATGAAAAATTGATTGGTTTCGGGTGAACACCACCGTGTTACACCGTATCGGAAAACATTGAAAAAGGAATACATAAGTTAAAAGAAAGAGACGGTGTAAGGTTAGCAAAAGTTGAAAGTCACTGTAAGATACGCAAAATATGAATGACGGTGTAAAGAATGGCAAAGAAGCAGTGAAATGAGAAACACGATAATAGAATTTGAGAGAGAGTGAATGAAAGATCCAAGAGCGATAGTACCACATTTTGAGGTAGAAAGGAAGACACGAATGGTGTTTTTTTTTTTTTTTTTTTTTTGGCAAATTTCACTTTTGAATTTTTTTTTTTTTTTTTTTTTTTTTTTTTTTTGTGAGAAAGGGGAAAAATTTTTTTTTTTTTTTTTTTATTGGTTTAATTTAAGATTAACATTTTTTTAAAAAATTTT
>Ga0099824_1005325_pt1 | contig 18179 bp, 10 predicted proteins | sample SiratrowhiteBW_FD_76837 | JGI IMG/M metagenome (GOLD analysis project Ga0099824, IMG submission 76837) | Root nodule microbial communities of legume samples collected from California, USA - Siratro white BW | ecosystem: Host-associated > Plants > Roots > Nodule | place: USA: California... | reverse complement strand
CACCTTTTATGTCATTTCTTAGTTTTTCCTTGTAGATGTACCTTCTGTCAAAGCATCTGTTGATGGAGATGTTGAAAGCAAAAGAAGCATGTTGCTTTATGATATTATGTTATGGCTTTCGCTCGAAAGAATATCTGGGTGGGAGCAAATGAAGCTTATTGAGCTACTATCTCTTCTGTCAATTGTTATTCAATATTTTCATCAGGTTGTTTGAAAATATTGAACATTATGAAATCCTCATCCTTATTTTATTTTGCTTTTCACATGTCACCGGAAAGTGTTATCTCCTGATTGTGATATCAAACCCTGCAGCTCCTTAAATCTGGCACTGTCTTTTGTTTATAAAAAGATGAGAAAGAAGCTTTATTGCTTAATTTATAGCAGTAATTGGTTCCCTAATTTATTTGGCTTATAGGCAGCAGGTCATACTTTATAGCACTTTAGAGCACCTTGAAGTAAAAATTCAAATTTCATTGTTTATAGATTGATGATTGGCGCTGTTCATTCTTATCATTATTGTCTCTAAAGATAATACTGTGTGGGGTTGAAGTGTAGGATAATATACTTTTACGTAAGGGTCCTATAGGAATGTTCCGAAAGTATTAGTTTTTGAATTACTTTTTTAAAAATATTTTATGAATAGTGAATAATTGTCTTTGGGACTTGTAATTGTTGAAAATTTTACTAGCAATAGCAACAGTACGTGTTAATGATGTGTGCAATATATAACAAGTCTATCTTAGAATTAAAATTTTAGGTACATTTCCAATTTGGTTGACACAGTTCAAAGCAGGTTCAAAGTTCTGCCTAAAATTGGTTCCTCTCATTTGTAAAGAAATAGTCATTGATTTTGATTTATAGCGTTGGATTTATTTCGAATTTCTATGTATTTTTTGAAAGTTATTACTTGGGAGTTATAGATTCCTAAAATGGTATTGATACGATAGATTCTAAAGAAGCCTAAAACATTAATATATTTGATCTAATAATAAATTTATATTAATGATTTGGTTAAAAATATACTCTCTAGATCGATTCTTAAAGAATCACACAACTTCTCATTTGATTTCTGTAAAATGGACTGGAAAAACTGACCATTGCAATTTGTGTTCCAAATATGAGGTGAGGTTTTTAATTGACGCACCTCCATAAGTTGTAAAGTTTAAATTGAGCTTTTGCTTACTGCATCCCTTAATTACTAACTGCACTTCCATGTTAAGAATCAAAAGGCTAAAATGCCCTCGTTGAGGTGTGGGCGCCTTGGTCGAAGGTGATTTCGTGGGTACGGACCCAATTTCCTTGAGAATTTGAGAGAGTATGTGGTGGAACTTGTCATCATTGACGAGGACTATGGGAACGAAGAGAGAGTAAAACGTTGAGTTTGATGGAAATTATATAATTATATAAAATAGTTATAGAATAAAAATTAACGTAGAATTAGTTTTAGAGATAAACAAGATAACATCTGAATATTTTTTTTTTTTTAAAAAAGAGAAAAAGTAGTCATCAATTATTTCTAAGAAGATATTTTGTTTATAAAAACTACTAAATCTCTCTCTCTTCTTTAAGATATACAGTTTCATTCTTATGAAAGTTACTATCTCTCAAACAATTTATCTATAAAGTTTCTACTTTCTATCTAGATTTGTGATATTATAAGTTATCACATTGACAATCACACGACATTCCTAGATTCTTAGCATTGAATAGATCAAGAGTGTCCGATCAGATTCTTAAATAGAACCCCTAATTTTAGGATTTTTTAGTATCTCTACTCTATAGAGGTAAGGAAAGCTACCTTAAATATTTTTAATGGATATTTTAATTACTTTTGAATTTGTGTGAGGGAAGCTAGTTGTATGTTTTCTTATAAATGTTTTGTCTCTTTTGAAATATAAATTTATTTAGAATTATGATATTTTGTAAGGAAAACTAACTTAAATATTTTTAATGGATATTTTAATTATTTATCTTTTGAATTTGTGTGAGGGATTTTCTTATAAATGTTTTGTCTCCTTTGAAATATAAATTTATTTAGAATTATGATATTTTGTAAGGGAAGCTAGTTTGATTGTTTTTTATATATATTGTAATTATTTATTTTATTAAATATGAATTGGATGAATTTGAATTGAATGAAATAAATGTTTATGTATAGTATGATGTAGTATCAATATTTGTGAATAATGTGGTGTGTGATCGAGACATAGTATCTTTAGGAAAAGAGATATCCGTATTGAGATTATTAGGATGTACATTGTTTCGGGATTCGATCTATCTAAGGAGGTATCCTGACTCTACTGGTACATTGGATTGATATAGATGAAGTTTACCAATTGGTAAAGAGTCGAAGGAGGTTCATATAACTATGTCCGAGGTTTGAAATATGAGCTTATCGGAATAGGACATATGGATCAACCCTGTGCATATGGGAACTGTACCCGAGGTTTGAAATAGAAACTGTTCGGGACAGATTGTATCCGAGGTTTGAAATATGAGCTGATCGGAACAGATGGATGGTATATAAAAGGTACACACCTTTTAGTCTAACTCAATGCACAAGTGTCTTCCGGCAAGTAGAGAGTCGAGTGTCTTTGTTTGTGAGTCAGTGTATGTATAATGTGAGATGAATTATGAAAGGTTGATTGTTTTGTTGTTTGTTTGAGATATAAATTTAATTTATGAAAATATATAATTTTTTTAAAACTCTCTAACTTAACCTTATTTTTGTGTGGTGTTTGTTTTATTTTTAAAACTGTGATGATAGTGTATATTACAAGTGAGTAGAGAATTTGACAACTGGTGTGAGTCCGAATGAATTGTGATGGGGAAGCTTCATTTTATTTTATTTGTAATTCTATAAAGATATTTTATTAAATCTTATGCAGAGAAGTATATTTTGAAATACATGATGAATGTATGAATTTTTATATTCAAGTTTATTATATAACTTTTTGTATGTAATAAAGTTTATATTATATGAAAAATATGGGATGGTACATGGATTGCTCCATCTATAATTATTTTAGATTTTTTAATTTGGAAAACAAATGTGGAGGTTTACGCAGTGTGTTACTAGAAAACATCTTATATGATACAGAAAACTTCTGAAAATTTTGTTCTGAAAAATATCTTATATATTTCATAAAGCTTGTTTTTGAAAATTTATTTAAAATACTTATTTCAAATTATCTTAAGAATATGAATCTCGAAATCACATTAAAATACATCATGAATGAACGGTAGAATTATTAATTTAAAAGTTATGACGGTACAGGTAGTAATTATGAGGTACATATCTATAAAAGTAGAAAGTATTTTATGTAAGTGTAATAAATATTAGTATATTTCATTTTTAGTATAATAAAAAAGTTATAGTTTTAATATGAAAATTTTAATTTTGTTTGAACTTTATTGATAATTAAGATAAATCAATATATGTTTGATTTTTATTAATTGTCGTGTGTTTATTTAAAGAAAAATTATTCTTAATATGTAATCAAATTTGTAGGAATCCTTTTAACAAATCTTTCTTTTGATTTATAATAATTCCTTAAAATTTAATTATATATTAACATTAATTTTATTTCAATAAACCAAAAGTGACAATTACTAAGCAAACTAAGGTTGTTGTCTTAATAAATCTAATAAAATAATAAAATATTTTCTTTTATTATACTAAAATAATAAGGCATATTATACTAATAAAACTAACGTTGTTGTACTAGAAATGTAATTTTCTTTTATTATACTAAACAATAAAAATATATCTTATATTAAATTAACTATTTACCTTAGTAAAAATATTATATACTTAAGAATTTTTTTGGAATGTGTAATATGAAATTATGCAAAATTGTTTTCTTGATTGGTTATTTTAAAATGTCATGCTACTTCATCTATGCATAATTCTGAAATGTGTAATATGAAAACTTTAAATATATTTTGAATATATCTTTCAAAATGTATAAAGCATTTCGATAAGATGTTTTTCTCTATCAAATATACCTGTGAGTGTGCAGGTAGAAACATGCGGGGTGCAGAAAAAAATGAAAATCCTTATCAGGGTCAAATTGTAACGCCCTATATATTCGAATAAATTAAGATATTAGTTAGCACCTGAAATTAATATAAAAATATAATTTTTTTTTATAATATCATTTCTTTTTGTAATTTTAGCTTTTAAAATAAAATCAATATTTAAAACAATAAAAAGATAAAGACAAGATATAAATTTCATATCCAATAAAAATAAATGCAAAATTTTATTTCGAGAAAAGAGATTAATATAGTAAGACATACGTTTCTTAGGTGAGAGCAAGATAACGAGAAATACGACATCAACTACTGAATGATTCTTATGTGAATTTTCAATTTAAAATGAGAATACATTTTTCTTTTTTTCTTTAACTTTCTACTTTATGCTAACGAGTTATGTGACTTTCTCTTAAAAGTTTCTTAGACTCATTAGAAGTGTCAAAATGTATTAAATTTATGAACCAAGCCCACTTACAACGAGTTTTAGCAGGATTAGATTAGAAAAGATGTAGTTTTTTTTTTTAATATAAGTCAACCAAATATAATTAACTTAACTCACAAATTAAATAAGTTTAAGCTAGATTAGAGATAAATTGACTCATAATCTATCAGTTGTAATCCTTTATAATTTTATATTATTATTTTATTATATTCAATAATATTTGAATAATTTAAATACTTTATTTATATATTTATTCAATTATATAAATTAACACTTTAATTTTTCTTTATTATTTTTATAATATTATTTTCTAATTATGTTTAGTAATATAAATAATACCATGAATGCTTTCTCTTCGAGAACCATTCAAACTTGGAGCACACCTATTCTTTTTATGATGCACACTAAGATATACTAATTCTTAAAAATACAACACCCAATAAGTTAAGAAAACATTTTTTAAACATTGTAAATATAAAATTGAAATTTTAAAAAACTCGTGGGCATATACTTATTTTCTTTAACTAATATTTTTTTAAAGTGTTGTATATTTGTTTATACTATTATATAATAAATTAATACGATAAGTTATTCTCTGATTATAACTTTTTCTAGAGTGCTCGTATATCATAACATATCCAAAACATGTCCATTTCCAAAACCAGAATTCAATAACTTAAATGACTTAGTTATAAGACATAATCTGAAATTATTTATGGAACATCATAAGTGGGTGTAAATGTAAAATGTAACATGTTTTTCCAAGTGGAATAACAGAGAGAAAAAGGCTCTTAGCCTACTCTGCTCAACTGCTCCTTGGATGTGCTTTCAAAGATCTTGTCAGCACTTGCTACCTCAAAACCATCCCTTCTATGGACCTCTTTAACCTGTTTCATTAGTTAGAAAAAGGATTAGCAAATCCACCAGAAAACACATTTTATCATTAGTTCACATTTTCATCATTAACCAAAAATATTGGTCACAAAAGACAAGAACTGTAATAAAAAGTTAAAACCATATGTTTAGAAAGAAACAATGATGGTTACCTCTGTGTCAGGTAAATGTCTATACTGCGGCAGCACCAGCCGCTGGGCAAATTCAATGTACGAGCATGGGACTGATTCGGTTATACCATCAGAAAATTGGAACGAAATTGAATCTGCCACAGTTGAGCTTTGCTGCAGAAGACCATCAGGGCTCACTGGAAGTACAGCAAATATTCAAATCATTTATATGATCCTTCATCACAACCAACTACAACTTGCTATGATCATCTCAAAAAGTCTATCATATCAGCATTTTCATAGTTAGTCTAGGTTCACAATTACGAGCATAATTCACACACTGATGATAGCAACTGTCTTACCAGAAAGAAACCAGGCTGAGATTGTCTTACATTGAACATTGAATGCTTTTATTTGGTTAGAAAAAAACCAAGAAAACCTTGTACTTGCATAATAACAAACAAGGGTACAAACCTTTCAGTAATCCTCCTTCAGAATTCAATCTGAATCCACTCTCCTCAATAAACTGATTTAGTGCGTTTATATCCTTCAAATGAGTGTTTAGTCGATGAGTGGATATAGTAACATGGTTCAACGCATAACCATTGACTAGGGTCCAGGCAGCATACTCACTTTCACTGTGTATCAAGTACCAACAAACCATAACTAAGCCAGATGCTAGAAGATTCTAGAAACTTTCTTAAAAGATAAAGACAGCAATAATACCTTGCCAATTGTTGAAACTCTGAATATAAGGGCTTTTCCCATGTTAAATGTCCAAGGGAACTTGCAAGTGCTGCATACTTGTTTCCATCCCCAGATGATTCAGTGTATTTTCTAATTATTTCCTTCACAAGAAATTCCAAATTCTTTCAGTTCAACTGGGTTTGGGGAAGAAATGTAAGTATAAACTATTGAAGTCATGCAACTATGTATATCACTAGAGATATGGATTGCAGTCTTAAGAAATCAATCCATTCTTAGGTTCTCAAATTATTGTCATCATGCTAAATCAACTATTAACACCAAAATAAATAATAAGACAAAGCATTGCCTTACATGTTTACAATCTGGCCTGGTAGAGGCACACAAAACCATTCAAGAAATTAAATTTAGTCCTTGTACTTGGAAACATTTCTTGTTTTAGACCCTATATGAAACAATTTACACTATGTTTTGGTCTCTAAATGAAAAACAATTTTACACGTTTTTTCAATGTAGTCCCTTCAGGAAAAGCACTCTAATGCCATTATAACGTCAACAAAAGATAGGGACGTAGGCTTCTAAAGGCCTTGTCCCAACTTATCAAGTAAATAGGCTTGACTTGATTTAGGCTTCATGTGGAGTAGGTGATAGATCTCAAATGAAGTGTCTAAACTATTTCCACCCCCACATAACCATCATAAATAAAGGGTAATCTCTAAGTATATAATTACTCTGCCAACATTTGAAACTAGTTGCAGGGGGTGGGAAGAAAAACAGACTCCATCCTTAACATTGCAATTCTTAGAGCATAGATAGATGCAGAATGACACTAATTGAAGAACATTTGGCAAACAAACCTGAGTTGGTGGACTCATTTGATCTAGCAGTAGCTCTGAAATAAATATTCTGGGCAAAGGTCCATTAATGCCACTGCCACTGCCAGCCTGTGATTCTGCAGGAGGAGAAAACCACAGTGCCCTCAACTTTTTTGCTGGAAATCTTAACTCCTCTCGCTGACTATAGCCATAATCCAGAAAAAAGCTAGCCAGTGAATCAATGCCATAACCATTCACCTAATTAAGTTCAACAATACACATGAATGAGCTAAACAGGTATAATCAAATCACACAGAAAAGTCTACAACTGGAAGGAAGTAAAGCCAAGAGAAGTACCCCAAATGTCCTGAATGCAAGATGATCATAGCATAATGAGTTGTTCTCAACAGAGTGAACAAGTTCCAATATGGCCTTTGCAGTAGGATTTCTGTTCAAGTAAACGGATTGCATACTTTCCAACACACCCCTGAAAAAAGCTTCTCCCCCCTGCACGAAGACAGACAATAAGATCTCAAGTTTTACTTTTTTTTTTTTTTTTTCATTTTGAAAACTGTCTTCTAGAACTATTTCTAACTACTCGACAAACAATTTCTCATACAAAATCTATAGTTTTGAACTTTTTTTCCAAAAAGTGCTTGGAAACAATAAACAAACAAACAAACAAACAACTGGAAGATAGTTTCTCATCTTTTTTTCTCTTCAAATACTTTGTTCCAAGTATTTTGGGAACAAGACAAACTTTTAGTAAACAAAAGAAAAAAAAAACCTTCAAATGTCCTCGGGAGACAAACAAATTTTTCAAAAAATAGAAAATTGTTTTTAAGAACAGCATCTATTAGCATCATGGATATCTACTGGAGAGACATTCAAAAATCAAATTCAAGAAACACCAAACCAAGTCCTTTGGGGAACACATGACATCATAACAGCAAGCACTAGAAACAAGACAGAATTTTGGGTCCAGTCATAAGTAGAACATCAGAAAAGAAATCATATCATGATTATAAATAAATAAATAAATAAAATGGAACCTGAATTGATGATCTCTGGGAAGCATTCTGCGATGGGGAGTTACAAGACACGTGAAGGGCTCTTACGGCCAAGTGCCCAGATGAAGATGGGTGTTTCATTGGAACCAAATTCCAGAAATTGGGTTTGGAAGGGAGAAAGGTTGTTCTGGTGAAAGAGAAGAGAGGTGTCAAAATGGAGGACTTGGAAGTTGCAAACATGGTGAAGATTTAGTGGCTGATGAAAGAGACCACATGCAACTTCAATCTTATGAAGGACCATTCACAGCGGGGGAAAAGTACCTTCATATGATGCAAACACTGACACATTTCATTGGCCTATTCTGTCTATGATCATGATTCCCATTTCCTTTCTTGGTATTATCTATCTCTTCTACTATATTCTTTTTTATTCTATCTTTCTATTATTACTATATTCTTTTTTATTCTATCTTTCTATTATTGTGGCTTTTTATTCTTTTTTATTTTTCATTCAACTAATCTTCCTCTTATGCTGATGTGGATCACGATCTCGTATTTTTTAAGCAAATCTTAAAATACGATTATGATGAATTTTGTAAGATTTTAACACTACTGGTACTTGATTAAATTTGCTAAACTGTTTATAATAGCATAAATAAAACATGGTATGATTTAACAAAAACAATAACTGAAGTTTGATTAAACTTTAAAAAGATGCGTAGAACTTAATAGGAATAATAGAAGATGGGATTGATAACTGAAAGATATTGAAAATCAAAAATACAAATATATCAACTTGAGCGAAAGTATTTTCTTTTGGATAATAAACTCATTTAAGAATATCTTCACAAAGGAACATTATTTACTATGATATAATTATTCACTATTTATGATAAAATTTGATAATTAGAGAATCGAATTCACAATCTGAAATAATAGTATTAGTACTAGAAAACAAACTAAAATTTCGTTTTTGAAAAGCTGAATTTTCAACTGTGAACAATATCATATATGTTTGAAAATTTACATTAAATTTTTTGACTTCAAAAAGTCGAATTCCCAAACGTGAATAATATTGCCAAATATCAAAAATCCACTAAAAATTTTGTTCTTGAGAAGTCGAATTCTAATGAGATTTTGTAATTTTCTTTTAAAAAGTAATGAAAAAGGATTAAAAATTTAGAAAAACTAAATTAAAAACCTGACCGAAATTAGGTTTATTAGGAGATCAAACTTGACCAGATTTTCCGTATTGATGACACTACTGCAACTTCCCTATATACATGTCTATCCTGATAAATAATAAACAATATTGACAGGGTTCATTACGAAAATTCCTTTTAAAATAAGTTGATTGTGGAAAAAATAGTAAAATGTTAGATGAAAAACTAAAATAAAAATTAAAAGAAAATATATTAGTTGTAAAGATGGAAAAAAATATTTTAGAGTATTATATACTCTTATAATTGTTTGGAAATACTCATACTCATAAAAATAATTAAAAATAATAATAATAAATAAAATTATTTTATTTTACCTGATTAATCTCTTTTACTTTTTCTCCATTTATTTGTCATGACCCTAACCTAAAAAGGCATAAGTGAATGAAAAGAAAGAATGTATAAGGTAGCGAGTGAGATGGAGAGCGCGTGAGTCAATCGAGAAGAGTCTTGTACGACATAGCATGGGTTGCGTTGCGTGTGGCATGTCTTTGTCCTCGAAGTTGTGTCGATGACACGTCATCTTTATCATGCATATCAGACATCTTGGAATGTGTCACACTCATAATTCTGTCCTTATCTCTTCATCATCCAAACACACATTTATTTATTCATTCATTGTATTTATTTAATTAGGCTTCTCCATTAGTAAAAATATAATATATTTTTAAATAATTATCATGTTCTTGTAAGAAACTTTGTAATTTCAACACTCATGTCAATATAGCTTTTTAGGAAAAAAAAATTAAATTAGTATGTTTCAACACTGTATTAAATTAAATCAGGACAATAAACACAACTTGTAACCGGAGAGCAAATAAAAGTACTCTTTTTTAGAAATATACTGTGTTTAGTTTTTTTTTTTTTAATTTACAATTTTGTGATTTTAAGAGCTATTATTGGTTAATTTTCAGTAGTTGAATGTTGATATAGGATAATGCTTAACTTTCTTCATGTATAAATATGCCATTTTTTGTCTTAATGTAAATAGCTATTTCTTTTATCTCATAATCATGACAATATGTTAATTTTTTCCTTTTAATTGTTTCTTACAAATATGTTATTCTTTTTATCTTTTTGTAAATATATATTACTTCAATATTTTATTTTTAGAAATATATCACTTTAATCTAGTGACATCTTAGGATGACACAAATATCTTATAAAATGGTAAGTTATTATGATGACGTTATCAAAGACTATAAGAAAAATCATTAAATAATAACTTATTTAAAGATAAAAATAATTAATCACTGTATTAACTAATTTAAAAATAAAAAATAAATATTAAAATAAAATCACTAAATAGTAATTCATTCATAGACTAAAATAATTAATCACTATTATTATAAAAAATTATTAAATATTAAAGTGTGAGTTGAAGTCCTACGTTGGAAAGGAAGGAATGAGAAAGTTGAGCAACAGAAGATCTGCAAACTTAATTAAAGATTTTGGTTAAAGGTGGTGTCATTTTCTTATGTGGGTTTTGGTTGAAGGTGGTGTCATTTTCTTATATGGATTTGGCTCAATTCTCATTGCTAAAGATCTTTCCGATATTTCTCCTTCGAATTCTCCCAACAAAAATAACTATTTAGATACCAATTTTAATTATTAAATAAAATAATTGTTAATTATAATTAAAATAGATAGTAAATTAAATTTTGATTGTTATATAATTATATAAATAAAATAATAACTAAATTTAGGTTTAAATTATTGATAAGTAAGTGTTAAAATATATTAAATTAATATAAAATATTATTAATTTATTAGTTTTAATATAATACCGAAATAATTAATATCAGTTTTAAAGTTTTAAAATAATATTCTAATCTTTTAATTTTATTTAAAAATAATTTTAAATTAATAATAATAAATTGAGAATATTATTTAAATTAAAAATTACGAATAATACTTAGTTTCTGAAATAAAAATAAAATCTCAACAACAGTAATAAAAAATAAATCTTTGAATGGTTTCTGAAACAGGAAAATAAAGATTTGAATTTTTAGAAAAAAACATAACGAACTAATAGTGATAACTTAACTTTTTTTCTTTCTTTTTTACAATTTTTTTCTTCCTTTCACAAAGCCTTGGCTTTTTCTCAATTTTTTTCAGATTCGGAGCACAGTGCTTCCAGTGAGAAAACTTCGAGTGTTAGTAGCCTAGGTTAAGCTTTCTGAGATACGTGGAATGCTTCTAACATGCTCTTGGAAGCCGTTCGGCCTCGTTGACGACGGTAATCGGAAGGTTCGTCGTTGGCAATTTCTCTATGATCGTGTCTATAGAATCTGAGGTTTATAATTCCTTTTAGCATTCTTTCTTCTATCTCACTCACGGCAAAACTAGATACCATGAAGCAAGCAAGTTGTAGGGTTTATACTTCAAAATTTTCAAGTATAGCTCGTTCTTTCTTTATTTTGATTTTAGATGTAATTTAGATTCATCTCACTTTGCATTTCTTTACTAAACTTTAGAGATTTTCATCTTATTCTTTCCCAAAACCTTCTCCCAAAACGATTTGCAATGCGATTGCAGGATCTCATCATAGAATCCTGAAATTTACTGTCGTCATCCCATTGTCTACCGGCAACTGCGACGCCTCGTCCGACACCGTGACACGGCCTTTTCACTGCCGTGGCACTCGCGAAAGACCGTTGTCTAGGTGATGTTGTTCAATGTGATAAAATTAGATAAATGTTTATTAGTAAATCTCGGATTTTCTTGAATTTGTTGTTTATGTTCAGGCTTCAGCTTAACTATGACAGATTTTTAGAGGGCAAAAACTTAATAAAAATGAAAAAAAGTAAAAAGAGTGAAACATAAAATAACCCCTATTTGATAAAGATTATTTTTTTTTATAAAGGTATTTAAAACAAGAAGAGTAAATACAAGTTTAATATAAATAAATTTGGAATAGGTAAAACAAAAGTTTATTTTGAAGATTTTTGTAGACTTGTTGAACGATGCATGGGAGTGCTTATGAATTTATAGTTATCCATGCATGCGATTTCTGATACTTTTACTTTATCGAAATATAAATCGTTTTCGCATGCTTAACTTAGAAACAATTTAGCTCCTTCATTGTCTTTATCTTAAATTTGTTCCTCGTAAGTTAAAAAAAAAATTCTTGCTGTTTCATCATGATATAAAAAATTATATCACCCTCGTAAATTTACATTACAATAAAATTCTTTGCAGATTATCTTTTAAACATATTTGTGTCAACTTTTATCCCATGCTTGCTTCTACAAATGAAGAGATACAGATGTATTGTAAAACATGAAACAAGAAGAAATAAATAAACATGAAAATGAAAAAACAAAAAACGTTATAATTTTTATTTGAAAATGAAAAAAATACGACAAAAATTATTATATAGTCAACTATATGCGTAAATATAATATAGTATTTAAAACGCAATCAATTATATTTCAAAATAATCAATTGATTATGTTATAAATATTATATCATATTTATATACATGATTAATTATAAAAAATTAACAGATTAAGCTTTTTTCATGTGATTAAATTTTCTTAATAATTTTATTTTATAAATAATTAATCAAAATACTAAATAAGTAAAAATCATTAATTTATGTTTAATATCAATTAAAATAATATATTTTAATACATTATCATTTTAAAATATAATTTTTATACATTACAAATTATAATAAATTTTTTTATTTTAATTTATTTTAACTTTAGTTTATTTAAAAAAATATTGTTAACATGTTTTAAAATTTTATTTTATAAATTATTTTCTAAATATATTATATACCACTAAATTTATTGGATGAGATAAATTAAATCAATCACAAACTTTTCATTCATTCGCTTTCTCTTGATTCAAAGGACCTTATTTTTCATTTTTTTTCTTTATATTTTTACTCTTTCCAATTATTAAATTAAGAAAATTATTTAGTTTCACATATTAGGAATGCAAAAAATTCATATTGGTGGATATTTATAAATTAATGTCAGAGATATACATTTAATGAATATATGTAAGTAATAAATATAAATATTTTAATTATTTGTTTGTTAATAGCATCAGTATGGATATGGATATCATAATATTTAATTTGTAAAAATATGTTATTTGTTATTAGTAATTTCTATTTAAATATATTTTAGAATTAAGTGACTACAAATAAAATTATTAGCAAGGAAAACATTTAAATTGTTTAAATAACATTCATTAAATGTTATTATCTAAAATCTTAACATTATACCAGCTTAATATCATTATTTGAAATTATATTGTTAATGTGTTTGAAGACTCGTATGTATCTGTTTATTTATTTGTCATACTTAAACAAAACTTTACATTATTTTTTTACTATTTTAATAATGAAGTTTGATTTCGTATTTCATATTTTTCTATCTTAAACATTTTAGGTCGTGATACTTTATTATTATTTTATAAGTCTATTTAAAAGTTTTAAAGAGTCGTTAGTATGAAAAAAACATTATACATATGCTACGATATTGATTAAAATAACATCAACGTAAAAATAAAACACGGTAATATATTTAAAATTATGTGGACACATATTATATCAGTTACTAAACTAATGTAAAATATTTTATTCTATATCAATTATTACTTAAATCGATGTAAAAAAAATTAAGAATAAAAAATTCAAACTAAATATTAGCATTCCACACTACTCGATATAATAAAACTTACATTCTATATTGTTATGACCCACAATTAATATATATTATTTAAATAAGTGCAATCAAATAAAAAGTTATTAACTTCTTTCTTTCTTTATAAATATTAACAAACTTTTTTTATAAATAATAAAAAATCTAATGAATATTAAGGAATATCTATATTATTTTTCAAGTAACATTAAATTAATTATCAAAAAACTAAATATTTGAAAATAATGTGCTAAACTGAATTTTTAAAATTAATCATATTAAATTATAAATATCTTAATAACATCCAATATTATTTTTATTATTGTTAAAAAAACAAAATATAATAAATATGTTTATGTAAATATGAGAAGAAGAAAAATTATTTAATATATAAAATAACATAGACATTATTGGTATTTTAAGAATTTGTTAAGTGCAAGAATTATTTTGTATTTGATCTACTTTAGATTTAATTGATTTCCAATTTAATTTATAAAATTAAAATATAATTTAATATTATAAACGACAAATCCAAAATTAAAGAAAAGAAAAATAAATTTGGAGTCTTAAATTATCAGTGTAAGACTTAATATGGATTATATGATCTGATTCTATGAATTAAATTTCAAGAACTAGTTTTTGATAGATGAAGAATTAGTTATCCGGAAATAAAAAAGTATAAAAAATAAAAGAGACAAGTTCAAAAAATTAGAAAAAGGAGAAGTGACTATCTAAAAGATAAAAACTAAACAAATGAATCTAGTATTTTTTATTAAAACACATTTAGCTTATATATAAACTTTGATCAATGCAAGTGCCTTAAGTGTCCATACCCCATTCACTTAGGTTTTTATATAAAAAAAAAAAAATACAACAAAATTATCTCAACTTCAAAAAATTATAAAAAATACTATAATACTTCAAATTTAGTAAATCATATTTCAATTTTAAGACCCTAAAAATATTGACTCTAATACAAATATAATTAGCAAAAATATAATATCTATAGGAAAAAGTTATAAATAAAAAAATAAGCAAAGGTCAAATTAATTAAAAATACAAAATAGGAGGAATTATATATATTAAGTTCTAATTCCTATTAAAAAATATTTAAAAACAAATTGTATAGGAAATGTTTTCACTGTATAAATGGAGCTTAGACAATGGCTAACAGTTTAAATACTTTTAATTATGATTTCGTGCTTCAAAAATTCTTAAATACATATTTTTCAGACTGTGTAAATATCAAGATTTAAACAAACAAATATCATAATAATATTAATACAAATATTTGATCCCTCATGGAACACATTTCTTGTTATTTTTGCTACTTTTTAGAATAAAGACTTTTACTTTTAAGTAGATGGCAAAACCTTTTATGGTAATAACTCCAAATAACATGATTGGTAAAAACAAATAATAATGAATATGAAAGGTTTAAAGAAAATTAAAGAGTGAGTTTGTTTGGACTTGAGGAAGTGAAAAATGTGAAAGTGAATAGAAAATAAAGATGTTTGGATTAAGAGAAACATGAATAAAAAATTAAGAGAAATTTTATAAAAATTTGTAAGTGAGAAGATGAATGTTATTGATAAAAAAAATTTAATGGACAAAATTATAAGATAATAATATAAATCAATTTAAATTAAATAATAAATTACAATTTTATTATTATTATTATTTTAAATTTATTATTTTTATTTTTATTAATACTTTATTATTATTTTATAATTTTATTATTGTTATTTTAATAATAATAGTTTATATTTTATTATTTTTAGTACAATATTTTATATGATTAATCATATTTATTTTATGATAATAAAATATAAAAATATAAATTAATTAATAGTAAGAGTTAACTATATAAAAATATAATATTATTTTAATCAATTATATAAGAAAACGTTTTATAAAAAAATAATTAAAATACCTTTTAAAATTGATTAACCTATATATACTTTGTCCTTTTCTATTATTTTCAACTAATCAAAATTTATGTAAAAAAATTAAACTTTTGATTATGTAAAGATAAACTAAAGTTTAATTGCTTCTATTTTTCTAATATAATATAAAGCCTTGAAAAAATTCAATAAAACTCAAGTGACTAAGGAGAATTTTATATAACCTTCAATTTGAAATAAAATAAATAAAATTGTAGAAATATTATTTAACAACGAATAATATATCATATCCTTTGTAAATCTTATCAAAGAAAGTTGGAAGCTAACATTTTACCTCGATTTTGCTTTTAATTATTTCTTTTATTTCTCAATTGTTTAATTTTAATATTTTTAATAATTATTTGATAAAAATGAAGATTTGTGTTATTACGAATCTTAAAGTAATTTATATCTAGAGAGAAAAGTAATAATCATAACGGTGTATTGATGATTTAGATATAAAAAGTAAGATTGAATTTGTCTAATATTTTAACTTTTCTGTTATATGTTATATTAGGTTAGACTTTTCTTGTAAAAGGTTTAACTTAATTTTTTTCTTTTTCTTTAAGGAGTTTGACATTTTTTTCTCTAAATTTGTCTCACATGCTTTTTGTTATTTGTTTATTTTTATTTTTCTAATAATGTCTTTTCATGTAATGAAAGAAGATGCGTCAGTTTTGGAGTTAGATATCACAATCATAGTCATGTTTAAGACTAATCCTTTATTAAAAAATATTAATTATATTAAGTAACATTAATTTAAATTATTTAATTCTATATTAAATACATTTAGTAACATACATTCAATTTCTATATAAAACTAAATGATCAAGTGTAACGTAAACTTAGTACGTGTTTGAATAAATTCTTCCTTCAACACAACTAATAGCATTAAATTTAATTACATCTATTGTAAAACTGAAATTTTTATTATGGGATAAGACTTGAAAATCTCCTTTAATTTTATATATATATATATATATATATATATATATAAAACATAAAATATACATAAATATATTATTATATTTAATATCTATTAATAAAATTAAAATAAATTATATAGATATTGAAACACATAATAATTTGTTACTTAATTTTTATTTCTAATTATTAATTCGAGCAAAATTATATAATAATAAACACATACTGATTACTAAAGTTATAAAATTAACATTATTTATCAAAATAATTTAGCAATGACGTTACTTTCGACAATTTACTTCATTATTAAATATATTTAGCAACATTAAATTTAATCTTATCCTCACACACACAATAATAAAATGAAAACAAAAAAAATAATTAAATTACATCTAATATAATGAATAACTATATATAGTAAAAGTTAAATTATAGTTTTATATTATTATGGTTATTTACGTCATTTTCAAATTAAATAATTTTTTTAATATCAATTTTGATTTATTTAAAATATTTATAAAATAACTTTAAACTAATCTAACAATACGTTTTACAGATTCATTATTTAACGTGAACTATGTAATATTTTATATAATTTATAGCAATATAATTTAATAACTTCTCATATATATATATATATATATATATATATATATATATATATATAATATTTAACAAACAAACTTAAAATTTAAGATTTAAATGAACTAAAATAAAATAAAAAAAGAAAGTATATAAATATTTATAGTAATAATCTATTGTTTAATTATTAAATAAAATGAAATTATATAATAAATGTAAGGTTTAAAAGAAATAACTAAATGATGGTTAATAAAGAGTCTCTTCAATAATTCAAATTTAATAAAAATGTGCCGACATCATGTTTATATACAATATAAACAAAATACCATAGTATGATTCTTGTACTTTTCACTTCCATAGCAGTTGTGTCTACATATATCCAATACACCTATAAGAAAGATGATATAAATAATAATATATGTAAACTAATGAAAGAAAGATATCATTATATCCCATTTTATGATAATGCATTTAAATAATAACAAATCATGAAATAACTACTATAATTTATAATCGTATCATTAAACACATATAAAAATATATTTAGTCATATCACACATAATCAACATGTTACGAATATTTTTTTAGAAAATATCTACTAACACCTCTCTCGAAAAATCATAAATGATTAAATAAATAATAATAAAAAAAAACAGTCACTAAATAATTAAAATTGGTAGCTGATCAAGACAACAATCCATTTAGTAATCAAATAACTATTATTTATATATATATATATATATATATATATATATATATATATATATATATATATATATATATATTTTATATATATATTAATAAATAAATCTATAATATTAAAAATAAATATATTTTT
>Ga0099824_1005322_pt1 | contig 18181 bp, 6 predicted proteins | sample SiratrowhiteBW_FD_76837 | JGI IMG/M metagenome (GOLD analysis project Ga0099824, IMG submission 76837) | Root nodule microbial communities of legume samples collected from California, USA - Siratro white BW | ecosystem: Host-associated > Plants > Roots > Nodule | place: USA: California... | reverse complement strand
TTTACTTCTCTTCACGTGTTTCTTTCTTTCTGCTGTGTTTTTGTTGGACCGGTTTTTTGTTATATTTTTTTTTTTTTTGATTTTGGATTTAATTTTTTTATTCTTTTTATAATTTATTTTTTTTTTTTTTTTTGGGGTTTTTTTTTTTTTTTTTTTTTTAGATTTGGTCTTATATTATAATTTATCTGAGAAATGAAAGGCTATTTATCAGCTTTCAAATAGACCAAGCTATAACTACTTAAAATAATATATAAGATATTAAATACGGATTAAATTTTCTCTTTATAGTCGTAATATTTTCTTCCTCTTTTATCTCTTTTGATTTTTTTTTTTTTTTTTGACATTGAAATACTCAAATCCAATATACTTTTATCTCTCAAGTTTATACGTTCAGGAAGGCCCATATTTAAGCCTTTCAAACAAAATTTAAGAGTGGCTATTGCTAACTTTATAACACAATGCTTCGAAGAGTTTTCATGGTAGGATTTTCAATCAGAATTCTCTCTCATTTTTCGTGTTTGCTTTTCATAGTAAATGCATAATGCATGTTTTAAGTTGTCCAACATACTTTGTAGAACTAACTAATTACAAAAAGGAGAAAATAGGAGGGGGCACAGAAGTGAAAGAACATAAACATATCTCTCACAAGCACAATTTAGCAGCGAACATTGGCTTTGGAACTTAGTTAATCACCGGTTTAGGAAATACTTTAGATGGAATTTTTAACTATAAAAACCTAATTTCAGTAGTACTTCTAAAAATATTTGACATTCAAAATGAGAAGAATTATAGTATAAATACTGTAGACAAATGCATGAGACCTTAACAAGACACTATTTGTATTATCCTATTGTGGGCTATAAGGTGGTAAGTTACAACTCCGAAAGTGAATCTCAGGATTGTTCTCTGTTCTTTGTTTAACTGATTTTTAGTGTTACCTCCGACACTGCAAATTTATATGGTACCAGAAAGTGTTGCGTGGTAGATCTAAGGATGAACTTTTGAACATATTTGTATTGGACTAGCATTGACATAACACATAATTGGAACAAAATCCTTAATGGATCCATTCCCATCACAATATTATTATATATTGAAAGTAATAATCAAAACTTTAAGAGCCTATCATGCAATTGGACACACCTACCTCCAATCGGTGTCAGTTCGTCTTAAGGAAATGAAGATCAAAATTGGAACAATGGATGCATCATTGTTTTCTTCCTCCAAAGCTAAAGGAGAGAGTGGATGCTATGACCCCGTAAAGTGGTTGAACACCTCTGCAATAGATAAAGAAAGCTTTCCGATTTGTCCAAGAGATCTCAAGAGAGATATCAAATGGTTTTGTGGTTTCCAAGACATGATCAAACTCCAAAAGCCCCCAAAACCTGACTTCTTCATGAAAATTTACCCTCCTCCCCTTGGTGGTTCAACCTGACTTCTTCATGAATTTTTTTTTTATATTTTATTATTTTTATGTTTTTTCTTAAATCAAGTATATTCTATTTTATTTAACATTTTTAATTATCGGAATGAAATTTAACATTGATAGTCGTCCTAGAAAAGCGATGTTTTCTTATTTATTTTTCAATTATAACTCAAATATATAGTGTATATTAAAATACAAGTAACTAAAAAAATATGACATTGTTTCTTCTAATTGAATATTCAGTTACATCGGTGGACAAGACTAAATTCATCACCCGAGTCAATGGTTGCCACAACAAGTATTGGCATATTTTATTTTTAGTACAATACAAAAAAATTACAATCTTAGTATAACAACTTTAATTCTATTATGATACAAAAAATTACAATCTAAGTATAACAACTTTAATTCTATTAATTTTATTTAAACTCTGTTAAAGGTTAACCTACAACTATCCACCAACAACCACGCAACCATGACCACACTTAATTGTTTAAAGAAATTATAGGAAACCAAAGCTTCCCTATTACGATATTATTGAATTGTGTGATCAAGTGGTTATACAATTTTAATTTAAATTTGAATAATCATAAGTTTGAACATGGCAAAGAGTAAGTAAACTTGCATATTGAAGATGCAAAGATTGAAAGAGCATAAAAGAGAAGCATCACGGAAGATCATGTTGGAGACGCAATTAATAGAAGACACGTGTTGCAAGAAAGAAGAAGGAAACCAACTACAATTGAACACAAATATTTTTTTATAGTATGTTTTAAATTAAACTGATATAGTAAGTAATTTTCGTAAGAGTTAATATATGACTCATCATAATAAGTACTTATTATGTCAGTTTAACTTATAATTAACATAATAAATCTTGTTAAAAATACAAATGTGTGATGGTATTACTTACTATGTGGGTGAATAATAACCATCATCATATATTGTTATATAAAATCCTTATTTTACACGGGTGTGTTTAGAGAAGAGATATTGTTCAAACAAAGTAATCTCCCTCATGTCATATACATTTAATTGTTATGACATAATATATTGATAGTGTGTAGTGGAATAAGTGTTTGTATTTATGTTATATACCACGTCATCTCTAAGTGAATAATGAGATGTTATGTATAGTTAAACATATATTAAGTTAATAAACTGAAAATGAAATATGATATCATAATTTTATTTGTAGTTTAAATAATATAGACTAAGATACCAAATTCTATAAAATTAGTAAAAAGAAAACATGACATAAATTAAATAAGAGTGAATTATCAAAGATATAATGGAATATTTTTATAATCTTAAATTGGAAATAAATTATAGTTTATTATGATTATTATATATATATATATATATATATATATATATATATATTTAAAATACGAAAATGAGTAAGGTTGGAGATAGAAGAAAGCTTTCCTACTAAACTAGAAAAAGGTTATATTATACTCTTACAATATAGAGATTTAATAAATGTATTTTGGAAATTTAAAATTCTAAATAATATTGAGATTCTTTCCTCTCTTCCATATAAATATAAAATCTCTCCATGAAATTTCGCCATCGCAAACGTCGATTTCAAATTTCACCTCTAACAAAAGGGGTAAATTATAAAACCATATTTTGGAAAACTGCAATCACTATTCTTTTGTAAGAAGCTTTCCAAAGGGGTCCACGCATCAACATCAAGCATTGCTTGTTGACATATGAGTCGTCCCAAAACCCTTGAAATTATGCTTCATGCCATGATTTTACCTATGATTCATGAAAACGTGCATATAAACATTACTAGGTCATCATACGTCTTTTTTTTACCAAGAGACAATGATGAAAATGAATCCAGTTAAATTTTGTAAGCCTGAACATGACATTTTATTTTAAATAGCACTTTTTAGTAAGTTTGTAAATGAGTTAGTGGTCTGAATTTACATGTACGTCAGACTAACAGAGTTAAATCGTTATGATAATAATAATAATATAAATAATTTTTATATGATATATAAATATCTATTAAAAGATTTAATCTAACTTATTTGGTAAATACATGGTCCACTGATATAGCTTGATCTGATTCCATCAGAAGTGAGAGAGAAGTGTTATAGATTATTGCAGACTGATGTATGAAGTATAAAATGGTTAGAATTACCCACGGAATGGTGCTGAGTTAACTCATATTGGAAGGTAAGATGTTAAATAATAAACAATGAATAGATTTGAGGAGCATCATCAATTATAGAAAAGAAAGAAGAAGAAAAGGCGTAATATATTAATCTCCACAATAGAAGCAAAGAGCTAAAATTATGGTGAAAACGTAGGCAATATCCTAAAGATTCCGATATGTGGGACCCTGTATTACCACCATACATTTGGATTAGCTTGAGTCCGATGGCAAGGTCCCCAATGTCTCTTAATATAAAGTAACTTGCTTCTTTGTCCTTCCTCTTCAAATCAATCGGCATCTCAATTCTCCAGTACACAATTTCTGCTTAATTGGACTATTCTATCCAACGTTTTTTAAAACAAGACCAGATATTCACAGTTTCACAGGTTATTATACACCTATAACTTCACGTTTATATAATTCTTACTATTTAAATAGAATCATTTTCTATTAGTTGTACAAACATATTCATTCTGCTTCTGAATGCCTGATATAGGTTGGAATATAAATGTGTATATAACTGAAGTGAATGTGATTCTTACATAGACACATGGAGCAAATTTCGTAGGATTAATCTGATGGTCGATATGCGGTACATATATTATTCCCTCACGAGTGGCTGACACTTTACCTCAAATTACCTAAGCAAAAGTATTATGCATGGATTTTTCATTTTACCAAAGTAAAATAACAGAAAAAAGGAGTATGAAAGTTTACTAGGATGGTGAGTGGTCCTACCCACTAAAAAAACACGGGAGGTAAAAAGGTGAAACAAAGTTGTTGCCACCTGCCACTACCAGTAGTTGTCAAAAACCACCACTTTTTGTATTTACACCTGATTTCTGAAAATAAAGGTACATGAACAGCGTTAAAAGAATCCTCACACTGAAATCACACTATTTTACTATTTATTTCCTGCAACTATATCCACTTAGAGATTGTGAGCACAGAAATGCTAGGTACGGTCTAAAGGTAGTGATTCCTTTTATGGATGGGGAGAAGTATCAGGGAACAGAATGAACTCTCCTTCTCGATCTATAGCATCAAGCAGGTTGATCTCTTACATGTGAAGTCCTAACTATAATTGTGTTTATATATAAACTGCAAATTTTGTCCAGCCATAAATACAATGCAATTTTTTATGGACCAACTGCAAACTGATACTACAATGTGGGAAGAGAAATTAGAAATTTTTTGTTGACAAAAAATATATCGCTAGGTAGACCACGAGAAGTGATCAGCATTTCATCAACACAGTTAAAAAATTACGACCATTTAAATTGTAAGTGAATTCAACTTTACTGTTTTTTATTGTAAAAACTGTCTTACGGTTGAATAGACTTTTCATCTACACGACTTTAACATGAACAAAATTAATAGTAATAATTCAATCTTATAAACTATATCGTATTACATAAGTACTAAGCATTATTTACAATATTAAATATTTTGTTTCTGGTCCAATATTCGATCCCCTACCAACTATTCCATTGGGTTCGAGCCACTCAATTGTTGAATTGGTTAGTTTTAGTCTAACAAAACTTGGCCTGTATTTAAGCACCTTTTGGATCATATCTATTAGTATAAGCCTAAGCTAACTTGGCTTAGTGGTGCATCTTTAGCCTTAAAAACAATCCAATTTAAGCACCAGTGACAGACACTGAAAACCCTTTGTAATCATTATTTAAACAAAATATTATATACCTAAAATACATAGTTGGTTCCGTATGTAGTTAATTTTACTGGGAAATTTAACATTGCCATTTTCTCATGAGCATTAGAGAATCGATAATTAGAAGCCATTTTAGACACCAATTGGTTTCAATTGCGTCACATAAACTTCTCGTAACAAGTAACTACTCTTTCTTTCATCCACAAGGAAGTGTCATCTATTATTGCAAAACGGAATGAATAGGTGTTTTTCACTATTAAGATTTCTATCCTCTCTAGCATTGGTGATAAGAAACTTGAGTGGCCAACGAATAGTCACTTTTACTCCATTGATATAAACCGATATATTTTCAGCATAAAAAGAGAATGCACAATATATAAGTTTCTTTGGACCATCCAAAAATCTTATTTAAAAATTAAAAAAAAATAGAAAAACATTTATTGTTTTGACTTTCAATGTAAAATTAGAATCAATTATGGAATTAGTGAAATTTAATCCTAACGCATACTAAAACATCAATGCTTCGAATGAACAAATTCCCAAAGTAAAACCATCAATTATCAACCACTATACTTTAAACAAGAAATCCTTAAGCACACACACACCTTATATTTTGCTGTTTTTGTAAATAAACAATTAAAATTTTATATTTATTACTCATAAGCTACATTGTTAATTAAAGCTTATACGTTAGAAAATTATCATAAATTATTTATCTAAAATATAATTTATCAAATACAAATTAATTTTATCAAACAGCCTAACCATTTGTACCTAGAAAATGTTGCTCCAAATTGCAAGACTGGAAAAAGACAGTAGTATAAAAACTTCGTCTCCACATATAGGATGCAGCACGAACCTAGAATTCAATCGCAGAAATGGTGGCGGGAAATGATATAACATTGCGAGACATACAAACAATAGTTTAGTTGTTGGAAATTGCTTAACGAAGCACCTCAAACATTTTTTTAATCATTTTGGAGTGTCAAGAGAAATTTCTCTCATGGAATAGCTGTTTCAAACAATGAAGATGCTCCTAGTGCGCTAATTAGAAATCACTAGAATGACCAGATCACCTCTGTTGAAATATGCAGCTAGGGTCCTCCATTTAGAGGCTATGGGGGTTATACAGAAATATGCCTAAGAAAATAGAAATGGATTCTAGAAAGAAAAGGTGGTTGTTTGTAGTCGTCAGGCGTGATATAGATGGGGTATAAAGATAGAATATATTGCATGTATGGGACCTACTCCCATTCCGATCAACCGAATATTTGAGATGGGCCATATTCAATAGATATTCTTTAAGTGGACGGACGGTAACGATGCAACACTACCTGCATGCGTTTTCTGAGAGCAAGAGAGCTGCAATCAATGACATTAACAAAAAAGCACCACTCTTTTAGGATTATTACACTCAAAATGATACAGTCCCCACAAACTGAAAAGGACCACTATCCTATAGGTATGAGGTGTGTGTATATATTTACTGAAACATGTCAAAAGGCCACCCGCTGCTGCAACCTTGGCTATCACAACAGTTATATTTGAGTATTTGACAAAGTAAATACTAACCGCCTCCTGCGGTAAAAAAGCCATTAGCCCAATGATCACCCATTAAACTATTTTAGGTCCTAAAATCCCAATAAAGTCTATTCATAATTAAGTTTTAAGGCATGTGTCTACGAATCTCTTCCAAAATTACAAAAGCTGCTTCGAAAACATAAGTTCAAAAGGAGGTAGTTATTCACACATTATCCTAAATAATTACCCTTAAAACAGCCAAAATTTTCTTCAATAGCTAGAAATTACCATACATGATGTGCTCAGTAATATATTGAAAGTGTTCGGTGGTGCTGCAGAGATGTGCACTGAACACCAGCTGCCCAGAGCCAAAGATCCAGCTCCACACTGAGAACCTGAATATATAAGTCAGAGAGGCTTTTTCAGTTTCAGATAAGATGAACAACTTGTGCACAAAACACATTAGACATAACAGCGAAAATGCAGCATTTCCTTTTTTATGTGTAAATGTTTCTAGAGAAAAGATAATTTAACAAAATGATTCTATTATTTTTTAAAAAAAAGGAACGGCATCGGACCAACAGTGAATTATTGTTTATTTGACGCTTTGAGTTTCAATAACTTGAAAAAAAATCCAACTCTACATGCATAGGATAAGGGCCATGAGTTGGAGATACTCAGCACAGTAAAGACTAACCTGTCGTCCTGACTTTACACTTATCAGCTCCCTCATTTTCTCCACTGCATGTACAGAGCAAGCCCGCAGTTCAACTTCCTCTTCAGTCCCTGGACCTATTTCTCCACTGGACTCAATAGTACTGGCAAGTGTTGCACTATATTTTAAAACACCAAGCTGCCGAAGCACAGCTGGGACAATATAGTCCGCCATTATAGTTAGAGAGCCGATGTCTTTAAACTCACCATATCCTTGGCCCTCAAATGCACCCCACAAATCTGCTGCAAATATCTGAGCCCTTTTGTATAAAAATACCTGTCGTCCCTTGTACACTGTATGGTCTCTAAAACCTAAAACCAATTAATATTGGAGTCAACAAATTAAATACTTCGCATACATTTCATAGCAACTTCAAACAGAAGCACACATAAATTGAGCATTATGTATTTCAGAATTTGAGTAACAAAAGCTAAGAAAAAGAAAGGCTATACCAGGAAAATGGCGTGCAACAAGAGCGACAAGATTCACAGCTGATTTTCCACAGCACTGCACAAGATTGGATGCTTTACCCTCAAAGTTCCTTTCCAATTCAATCCCAACCTAGCAAATGAAATGGACGGTAATACACATAGGCCATCAAACGTCAAGACATGTTTATTACCAGAACTAAGTTCACAGAATTGAAAACCCAACAAAAATAGTGAAACTAAAAAAAAATTAATATAGTTGTGATTAAAGGTAGCACTGCTAATATTTGTTTTACCTCATGAAGTAACCTAACTCGTTCATCTTCCAAAGGAAGGGGTCTAGGCCACCTCAAAAGCTCGCGTAGTTGTGGACCTAACATTATGAACTCATTTTGTAATTATGCTATATTGGTAGAAAAGAATTTCTTCACTGGAAAAATTGAAGCAAGCACATCAACCATAAGGCCAAGCAGACATAGAAATTACTTTTGAAAATACTGTAACTTAACCACAAATTTCTTATTTGGTTCTATCATATGAACTATAATATGAAGCTGTCGATGCTGAACCATCTTAAGCAGCCATACATGCGCCAAACAAAAAATTATTGCCTCCGACCTGGCAGCTTAAAATGAACAAAGACTTAATAATATTTTATTCACTGTTTGGGCCTAACTTCCTTTAAGTGACACAAATTAATATCAAGTATACATGTAGTATCTATTCTATCCTTAACATAATTTTGACAAACGTTAGTTTCAGTTGATAATAAAAACATGAACTGAATTGAAGATACGACACCATCGAAGCCTCCGTCATTCAATTCAAATGGGTGCACGTAATTAAATATTCTAGTTAATTTTTATACGGACAGTACAAGGTCCGAGGAATTACCGGTGTACTTTTGCAGACGATCAGCATCAAATGCAGATTTATCATTTTGAAGAGCTGCTTTTAACCCAGATGCCAAATCGTCGTAATTCAAATCCTTATCTGTTAGCAAAAGAGAAGAGAGGTGAGCATTAAAAAAATAGAAAGGATGGCACACATAACCAAGGATAAAAAGTACATGTGCTAAACTTCTCAGACAGTTCACTAATAACTACTTAATTTCTTTTTCAATTAGAATGTCAACTGGACAAATGTCCGGATGATCATCATAATTTATGGGGGCAATAAACACCCTCCGAACCCAACATCCCAAAAAAAACCATGTTCGTGTAACATAAAAATGAGAAAGAATTGTTTCTCATCAGCTAACCAAGGAAACAAAATAATATTCTAATCTCCTGTATATTAGAAATTAACATACAGAGGCATTTTATCTAAATGTTTTTCATTCTTATAATTTACAACCAAAAATTTAAGCTTATTATGGTTTTTTATTCAGATATACCATAAACAGGGGAAGAAATGTTAGATAATATCAATAATGAGATCTATAATTATGAAAGCTAGGATGATGGATATGTTCATAAGCTGCAATATTTTATAGAGGATTCCATTCTAAGAATAGCACCACCGACTATTGGTAACATACAAGTGGCTAACACACAAAACCTGACACAGTTAATCAGAAATAACAATCCAAATTCGCCACCTCCTGCATATTCACAAACAATTTTCATATCTTTTAAGTGTCAACAACACGTTCTGCAGGCAAATTGACTCGCTTATTCGTTAACACAATAATAAAGGGCTTCTTAGTCCACATACATAGACAAATAATCAAAGACAGATGTCTCGCTACCGTCTTGCTATATATGAACTCAGTAAAATGACACATAAACCGAAAGCAATTAAAAATAAAAAATAAAAAAATAGAGAGTCAGTAACACTACGAGTAAGGTACTCAAGGTGCGCAATCAACCAGTCACGGTCTTCGCCGTAATGTGAAAAAGCATTAAGCATTATGAACGGCAAAAACAAACGTGTATATAAAAGCAAAAAAAAAAAAAGTAACGTACCAGGCCAGAAGCAAAAATTTAAAGCGTCCAACACAAACAAGTACTGGACGGTGAGTGGTCCATTATCGAAGTAGTGAATCCCTTCGAAATCCCACTGAACCTTGGGAATGGACTCAATGGTGCTCACCACTTTCTCGATCCCTGAAAACGACACCAGAGGCAAATACGCATTATCGTTTCATTTTCGAAAGCGTTATCGGAACGGTAAAAATGAGAGCGGAGAAAGAAGCGAATGAACCTGCGGAGTCGACGTGGACGTGGGAGGAGCGGCTGGCGACCCAGGCGGAGGTAGCCCTAACATCGTCCATGACGCTGCGAAGCTGAGGAGCGGAATGCGGCGTTGGTATGAACCCTAACGAAAGGGTTTGAAAAAGTAATAAATATATAGGGTAGGCGCGGGTGAGAGTGTTACCTGCTTGGGTGTTTCGCGGGTTTTTATGGCGAAGTAGAGGGGTGGCTTTCCTTATGTGTGTGTGTTGGCGCTGAGAGTGTGAACCTGACCCGCTTTCTGACCCTGTTTCGCGTTAGTTGGAAAGTTTTTGGGCCAATAAACCCCACATTTTAAGTATACGGAGGATAAAGTTTCCATGCCCTTCCACAGAGAACACACCACACCCAATCATATCACGTCATCTACCACCAACCTTCTCAGTCCAAAACTGCGCCATACGATTTTTGCACGTTTTTTCTATCCAAACTTTATACAATCAAAATAATATCATATAATCATAATTAAATAAAAAAATATTTACGTAACATAAATTTGAACACAATCCACGTGTAGTTTGATTTATTAGAGATGACAAAATTGGCTAAATTTATTTATATTTAAGATTATTATGCATGACAAATTCTTTGTTTGTTAATATTTGAGATAGGGTAGCTAGTATCTTACACGGTATTTGAGTTATACATTCTATATTTTATTTATAAAAAAACATGAAAATATTTAATGTGTTAAGAATATGAAAACATTTTATATTGTTTTGTTTAACTGCTAAAATATATTATAATGTGTTTTAAAATATGAGATGTTCCATCTGTGTGGAGATTATGGCTAACAAACTTAGGCTTTTCTTTAAAAAAAACAAACTTACTTTTTTCGTTGGAAAAAAAAAAAAAAAAAACAAACTTGCTTTTACCACGCAAAAATCATAAGCAGATGTGAACGTATAGAAAGAAACAAATACTTCGTTTCTCTGCCTTCGTTATCTCGTTATTGAGTGTTACTTTCCCTGATTTTATATATATATATTTCTTCTCCTTTTAGCCACGTGAAATTTTTGACTTTTTTTCTTCATTTGAGGCTTAATACTTTTTTTATAGTAAGCTTTGGGTCCTTTTCTTTTTAATTACGTAATAAAATGAGGTTGATTTTAGTTTTTTCTTTTTTTACTTCTAATGTCCTTTGTCTTGGACCTATCCTTGATAATTCAATAACCTTATAATTAGAAATAAGAGAAAGGTGAAAAGAGACTCAGTTTATGAATATTATGAATGTATACGACGGATTTCATTTTACATGTAAGTGTTTTTTTTTTCTTCAAAAGGTGCAGCATGCTTGTTCTCTTTGGTGGTGTGTTTAGCTAAAAAAAACTAATTATCGTTTTTTTTACGGGGAGAAATGAAAATTTCCCAAAGATCTGTTTATGTATTTGTTTGTCCTTTATCTTAAGTGAAGTTTTGGAGTTTTTAGCCTCAGGTTGGGCTTTCTATTCACACAGATGGAATTCTATTACTTAACTTTTTTTTTTATTGTTGGTATTATACTTTTTTTTATTTATGTCTAATTGTTGTTATTATTGATTCTCAATTTTTCCCAATAGTGAAAGGGAGTGTTTTAATTGTCGCTTTGAAGTAAGTTTGTTTATTTTTTTTATGTTTTTATATTTTATTTATATTTTTTTGGAAAAATATTTGATGGACACCTAAAATATTCATGGACTACTTAACTACACACAAAAAAAGATAAAAAATGTGCAGATGTATGAGATATACAATGTCATAAGAAAAGAGAGATAGAAACAAAAGAAAAATTGTATAATATATGCTTTTCTAAAGAAGGGTGTACGTGTATCATTATTTTTTTAAAAATATATATGACAAAGTTAAAATTTAAAAAATAAACCAAATTTAACATAAAAATAAATAGAAACCAACGGATACTTTGGCCTAAAAAATTCGCGAATAACTTAACAAATAGTAACCTAGTGGGAACTTATTAAACAACTATGAAGAGATATCAAAACAACCAAAACAAGTAATTAGGTAAGTAATTATTAAAAGGCACCAATATTTTAAATTGAAAAAAACCCTATATTTTTTTAGGTAAAAATATCACCTAGTTTTGAAAATCTTCGATTTGAAAGTAATACTGAACAACTTATCTAATTATATATAAATTATTTCGACAACAGAAGTCTATATAAACTACTTGATTTTTTATTAAGCCAGGTTACGGGATTGGACTTTGATTTCTATTTTTTCCTTAGTGGATCCTTGGACGGAGGTACAGGCCCAAGATAACTAACAAGTGTTCAATTAAACCCTTATTATTTTTAAACTTTGCAATTTATGCCTTTTTTTTTTTTTCAATTTGACCCTGTCATATGAAAATTGCTCTAGTTTTTCCAAATGATCACTGAGTTTTCCAGGATTTCTTTTATAATACTCTTCACGGTTTTTCTCACCACAAATTATTATTTTTCCATACAATACCACCCTAAAATATTAATTACAAATGAACAGCCAAATCAATTAATTACAAAAAAATATAGTTAATAATAGTTAATATATAATAGCGTTTAATGGCTCAAGAAAAACCCTCTTCGCCCCTTTTTCACTTTTTAAGGTAATTTATATTTTTATTAAAATATTGTTACACAAGTTATTGTAATAAAAAATTAAACATTTTTTTCTTATAACGAAGCCAAACCATTAGGAAATTCATAATAATAATAAAAATATGGTGAATTGACATTTTTTTATCTTTTGCGTCATTCTTCATAAATAGTGACAGTGACGTAATGGAAAATAATATTCTGCTAAAGCCTAGATTACTCGATTTCAAAAATAAATTGTTTGGCCAAAAATTGAGAAAATAAACTCAAGAAATATACTGATTTTTATTTTTAACATATAAGTCCAACAACAATAAAAAAAGTTAAATAAGCATAGTTTATTTTATTAATAAAATATAAATTTGTATCAAACTTAACTTTTAAAAACTTTTTTAGTCTTATACATATATACACTATTTTAATCTGTTTTTTAATTAGTATGCAACTATATCCACTTATACTAAATATTAATTGTCTTGTGTATAAATACTAACATCGGTAATGAATCTTAATAGAGGTGATGAACCTCAACTTCTAATCTCGTTGCTTTTGACGTTTCTTTTATGAAGTACAAGAGTTAATGTTATTGATGATTAAGATGGATGCAACTGTCCTTTATATTTTGTTGAGATATTAGGTGATAGTGTATAGTACGAATGTGAAAAAGAAAGAAAGGTCTGCCGTTCTTTTTTGTGATGTGGAGAATGAAGGCAAATCTTATATAAAAATTAGCTATTAAAAATACGTTTAGTTTAAATGTATTATTTTGTTCCCAAATTTATTGGTTAAAACTGGTCAGATTTTTAATTTACCTAATATATAATTTAATAATAATTTATCTAATATATAATTTAATAATAATTTATCTAATATATAATTTAATAATACACTGTAATATGAATTTTGAATTTGTAAAATACTACAAGAAACAAGTTAGAGACTAGTTTTTAACTAAAAAAAATGGTTGTTAATTATGAGTGAAATAGTCACCAAATTAAATATGAGGTTGTTAATTATGAGTGAAATAGTCACCAAATTAAATATGAGTTAGTGAATATGGTTGTGACTATTCAAATATGATACAGGTGAATAAAAGAAAAAGAAAATTCACCCACCAAGAAAGACTCTTTGGAGACTAAAAAAATTACCACATACATAATATTTATTTTATTGACAAAAACTTCTTAGCGTCAAATTAAAAATAAAATACGATAAAAAAAGGAAAAATGACTATATTCAATTTATTATTACACATTATAACCAAGTTATTGAGAAAATACAAGTATCTTGTAATACATAAATTATCATCTATAAATAATTCCAACTAATTTATGCATATTTGATATATATCAATTTAGGGAATTAAAGCACATCAAGTATTTCTGCTTTGCTTTACCCAACAACAGTGCAGTAAGTTCGTTCTTTTCTTGGACATAATTGTTAAATAACTAAAAAACTGAAAGTAAGTTAAAAACTAATTTAGAATCTAATGGTATAAGTCACTATAACCTTAATAGCTAATGTTAAATACCAATTATCTTGACTTAATTGATAACTAAATTTAATCATTACTTTTATTTTGTACTTATTTAGCAAACAAATTTTAATTTAGTGACTATTTTTATCATAATTAACAATTATATTTTAATTTAGTGACTATTTTTGTAATAATTAACAATCATTTTATTTAGAAGCTAAAAATCTAAATAAAATTAACCTAGAAGGAAAGAAGTTATCTTACACTTATAATAGGCAATATGTTATTCTTAATTTGATATGTCGTGAATTGAATTTTTTTCTTATATGCATTAGAAATTATGATTACTGTAGATCTTACATTTATCAACACTCAAATAAATCAAATAACTGTCAATTCAATAATAAGACACCAAAGGATTCGACACGCATGCTAATTGGAGAGAATGGCAAGTGAGTACCTCATACAAACAATCTAGTATGCTTGAACTAGTTTCTTTATATAAAGCCTTACAAGCAAAAAAAAAAACACAACCAGCTTTTTAATATAAAGCCTTATAAGTAAGAAAATTTGGGAAATTATTACTTTCTTTATAGGTTAATATCAGTTAATACAAAATAATTTATATAAATTATCTAAATTATTTGTAGTTTGTCCATAAATCAAATTTCAACATGATTTTCTTTCTTAAAATTATTTTTGGAGAAACTCGCTTAAGACCCCAGATGATGGACAGCTTTCTCTGTGAAACATTGTGAAAGTGAAAGAAGTAAAATTTTAAACAAATTATATCAGAGATATTTTATAAATTAGTTTGTATCTAACCCAAGTTAAATTTAAAAAAAAAAAGTTATTTTCTTTATAAATTGAAGAGGGGTGAAGTTGGAGAGTGAGAGAGATGAGAGAGGTGGAGATCGAAAAGACAAAGATCCCTACCTCAGTAGAAAGCGACAGACCACGGTCTCCAACTCAACTAAAATTGAGGGGCAAGAGCCCTAGCGTTGTCACTTGTCGGGAATTCATGTGCCTCCCCTTTTTAAAGAATAATTTCCTCACACACTCACCTACTACATCAACGCTTCAACCTTCTTAGCCCAAATTGCTTCACGACAAATCTTCCTCCCCCTTCCCATTTTTGTCTACTGTTATTACTCATTAACACCCCACACTTTCACCTCTTTAAGGGATGTGTCCCTTCTTTTTTAACTCTATTCCATCGATGCACCTTCAACACATCCTTGAAAACAAAATACTAAATCAAATTAAATTAAATTCATTTCTCCAACATATATACAAAATAGACGCACCCTCAAGTTCTTACAGCGACTACCACATGGTCTAGAAAACATCAGAAGCATCACCATTTCATATGATCTTATATAGGCTGATCTTGTGTTTTGGTCAAAACGTCAAACTACATTTATAACAAAACTCAATGAAGGAGAAAGAGTTTGGAAGAGAAGAATGTCCATAACTGACACATACCATTAATATTATTTTTATTAATAATCAATATGTTTTATAAAGTTCTTATATTTTTTATGTGTGTATTATGGACTGTTCGAAATTAGATATTTTGTTAGATTAGCCTAGCCGGTAATTTCATAATGGTTGAGATTAGTTTCTCAAATCTAATCACTAGATCCGCATGTTATCTTCTCACTTTATGATGTAACCTCAATCGGAGCGTGTAAGCACTCTCGACGATCGAGGATGCGGAACTGAAGTGCCAGATAATAATTGGAGACAAGGTTAAGACATAAAAATCCCGAGATCTTCGTGTTCGTGGGACATTTGGCATATAATCCGATATTATGGAACAATACTCTGTGGGGACCATCTAACTCCCATCATCATAAATAAATATGCACTATAATCTATTATCTTATGAATTTGATCGCGTATTTAAATCAACTAAGAGAAGGTTGGTATCAAAATGGTCATGAAAAGTTAATCACTTTTGTCATGCAAGCCAAACAATTTGTGCTGAATTAAATATGAAGCTAACATGGGGATATATGGTGGATGGTGGCTACCACTTTTCAACTTCCCTCAAGTTTAGTCACCAAGTGATGGGAATCAAACAGAAGAGAAAAGATACCTAATTAATACTTGTAATATGTTGTCAAGAAAAGAAAAAGAATGACAAATTAGCAAGTTGAGAGATGAAAAACATGTCACTTTGAAGCATGAGAATAATTAAAAGGCAGCCCAATTCTATTCAATATATATATATATATATATATATATAGTGATTGGTATGCACCAGTTGATGATGAGTTTGGTTTTGTTTATATGATAAAGCAAATCCAATTATGTAAGATGGAGACACTTTAAGATACACTAGAAGAGGTTAATTAGTGGGAAGTCTGTTGCAAGTCACTAGAGTGGGTTGGGAATGGATTCTGTGATTTGATTTAGCAGCTAAGGCAAAATATTCAATGGGGTGTTGACGTTACTTTCATTTTTGGATCTCTCTAGTCTATAGAATGTGCAGGGTTGCATGCGGCGTGTCACTTCAAGAAAGGAGGAGTGGGATGAGCTTATGATGGGCATGCAATGGCATGGCACGCATGCATGATGGATGATGTGATGATGGTAAGTGAGTGGCGCATGATAAGGTTGCTGCAGGGCTTGGGAATTTGTTTGTTTGTTCGTTCGTTCTTATCCTAGACAAAGCAGTCCCATGCCAAGGACAGGACCTAAACAGGGGCATAATGGTAAGTTTGTACCTCGAAAGTTGACTCCAGCCAATGGTCTAACAACACAGCAACCACTGCCACCAAATCCACCAAAATCTTTATATTTCAGAGGCACTTTTGTGGTGGCGAGAGAGCAAAGTGAAAACTGCAAACACACACGGCAAAGCTGTCCATTGTTGTCGGTGACCACCATTTATTTTACCATGCTGGATTACAAATCCTTCAGGGAATTGCTATTTATTTTGGACAGAACACATAAATAAAGAATGATGATATAAATTATTATATATACATATATATGGGCATGAAAGGTATTTTTATATATGTAAATATAAAAAAAAACGACCCTATTTGACTATGAATAATTTAGTTTATATATATTCCATTTAGAAGCAAAATTTGAAATTCAACCTTGTACTACTTGACTCAATCCAACTCACAATTCACTTTCATATCATACTTGAATTAGATTTGGTTTTAGTTTCAATAAAAACATACGAGTTTAGGTTTTTAGTTTCAGAGAAGCAAAGAAAGAAATCAAGTATAGAACATAATTAAACTTACATTTAACTTAAAATGAATTATTATACTATAGTTTTCTTCTGCAATGTTAATCAAACTATTTCTTAATTTTATTATGGCTACGAACATTTTTTTTTATATTAATTAATGAATTATCTACCAAAAATATTATCTAAAAATTATGGACATAACCGGAATGGTTTATTAGAAAAAAAAAAAAAAGATGGAATAGTTTGCACTTTCAAGAACAAAAGCACATAATATATAAGGAAAAGGACTTAACATGCATTCACTTTCTCTTCCATCTTTTGTTTTATTACCTCTTCATTTCTCATCACATAATGTATGATCACATCTGTGTTCTTTTTCCCTTTCACTATTTTATTTCTCGCCATATTAAAAATATATAACCCTAAGAAAATTAAGTTTTAAAATAAATGTTAAACACTAAATAATATTTCTCAAATTTTAGAAGAAAGGAAACCATGGAATTTTTTATCAGAGAAAAATAAAATTTACAAGTTTTAAAAAGTAGAAGAAACAATGGCATTTCATTTTACAAAGTTAGAAACCGAAACTAAAATTTGCCCATTTCATATATAAAAAAAAAAAAAAAAATATTTAATTCTAAATATTTATTTTTAAATAATCCTACCTGAAAGACTTTTTAACGAAAAAAATTAAATTGACTATTATGTCTCATAAATAAAGTTAAAAAATTAATTTCTAATAAATTTCATT
>Ga0099824_1005321_pt1 | contig 18186 bp, 6 predicted proteins | sample SiratrowhiteBW_FD_76837 | JGI IMG/M metagenome (GOLD analysis project Ga0099824, IMG submission 76837) | Root nodule microbial communities of legume samples collected from California, USA - Siratro white BW | ecosystem: Host-associated > Plants > Roots > Nodule | place: USA: California... | reverse complement strand
ACTTCTACTGCCTCAGAGCTAACATGCATGCCTCATATAATCAAAATAATAAGAATCAACACGCTTATACAATAAATGGTCTACCCTAGCACAAAATACCAACTCAACATATCAACATCCCATTAAGTTCACACAACTATCTCATACATACATCATTCAATTCAACATTAATCCAATATTTCAGGCCTGTAGGAAATTTCACCAGATACAAATTGTACAACTACTACAATCATTAACTTCTCCATTCAAAACTTAAATTTGTAAACCAAACAAGCACAGATTTCAGGTTAGATTTCCTTACCTGAATTGCAGTGAAAGTTCTCTCTAACAGCCCCAAAAGCCTAAGATATTGGAACTCGAATCTGCACCAAAGGACCTTTGATCAACTATCAAACTAACACATTAGGAAACTGAGTTTACAGAGGCACCGTCTGATAAATCAGAGGCCACATGCAAGCTTAGTAAGAGAGTAAAAATCAAAACTTAAAACTGGCTCTAAGGGAAGGGGTCAGAAAATGAACTTACTCTAACAAAGGTTCTGATTGGATAGACTTGCTCTGTTCTTCGTCACGAGTCCAATGGTGGGCTCCGCTCAAAAAACTGATGAAAGATGGATGCAAAGACTTAGAGAGAAGTCAGAGAAAATGGGAGTCAAAGGTTTTAGAGAAATGATAATGAGACTTGACTACTAATTTTTCTTATAAATATGTATTTTCAGTTTAATAATATAATAATCAGGTATTCATTCCACTTTTTTTCATTTTTACTTAGATGACATAATTTTTAAAGTGTTAAACTGATGACTAAATTGACTGATCGTTGTTGATTTAGAAAATAAAAGGCGATAATAATCTTTATTTTTCACATTTTATCTTTAAAATGCACGTTGATTTAAAGGTGTTAAATCTCCAAAGTATAAAAAATGGTTGCAGGATAGACAGGAACGTAACAAAAGAAAGCATCACAATCAGTTTCTTAATTCTTTATCTAATTACCTAAACAACTAAAATGTAGCTATACTTGCGGTGTTACTCAGATTTCTTTTGGGCAGAGGGACCAATATGAGGTTTAATGCTACTCAAATAAAAACATTCATACACGGTTTTTTTTATTTTCCAAAATGAGTGAGTCTGTGATTCATTATATAATACTCTTTATACGGTGATCAAATTAAATTTATAAATTCTAGTCAATAACAACACACAGACAAGGAGATTATTTCTGATCCCAGATAATTGAGGGAAACCTCACTCCGAACAAGTCTTTAATTCTCAATTTTTTTAAAGAAGTGTTTATTTTAATTCGATACCTTTCATTTAGCATCACGAAAACGAAGTAAATTAACCTTGATGCATAATTTAGTTTGCTTTGGCTACTGAATCTCCAAACATATAAAACTACACACATGAGATTAAGGCTGACTTACTCCAATAAGTGGTTGGAAAAATTCCTAACAGAGATAAGTAGCATAGAAAAATATGGAGAGAAAAAATTGATAGTGAATTTCCTATTAGATCAGTAGACGAAGATATGACAGTGTTTTCAAAATATTCTGAAGCTTAAACACTATTCTTACAATCTCTATTATTTACTTGAGAGTTTTCTTAGATAGAGTGTCTACAAAGGCAAATTTAGATAAAAGAGAGGTAGGATTGTTAAATAAAATGTATAAACTATGTAAGGAAGAAGATGAAATTATCAGTCACTTATTCTTTGATTGCAAAATAGCTCAAAAATTATGGAAATTGTGATTATTGGGTGGGTGTAAGTTCAGTGCATCATAATTGGCAAACTTTCAATATTTTCACATTCATGGCTTAAGTAACAACCATAACATTATTTGAAAGGTATGTGGGTTACAATTATCTGGAGAATATGAAATCATAAAAATATAAGGTTGGTAGTGAGGAAATATGGTGTTTAGCACAACTAAACACATTTGGCTAAAATGCAAAAATTATGGGATATCGTTCTTCTACTCTGATTGGTACCAATTGTCCTAGAGTGTCTAAAAATACTACATTAACATAAAAATGTCTATATTGTATATGTAGGTTGTAGGCACTCCCAAATTTTCAAGTAGAAAGAAACAAAGGATGGATAATAGATGTCAAAATCTAAAAATCCTCTCTAAATAGTAGTATTAGGAGCACTCAGTTTCATTAGTGTTGTTATTCATTAAATTATTGGTACTATCTTATCTATTTTGGTTAGAACGTGTGATAACCCACAATATCTGGATGATATTATTTACTTTGTAGGTTGATAACACAGTGAAAAGAATTGTTAAATTGACTCTTTTTTATGTATTTTGTTTGCCTTTGAAATTATGTAGTTGGATGCGTTGTGTGGGTCCTCCTCAAGTTAGGTCCAACAATATTTTATTTTAAAATAAAATATTGAGGCAGCCCAATAGGTTTTAAGTAAAAAAACCTAAAGTGACTCTGTAAAGTTTTTACACTCCACACAAGAAAAGAGAGCAGAAACAGATTGTGCCGTTTTTAGCTGCTAAAGTTTCTGTTTACTTTGAGTAGTTGTTTGAGTACTCATTTTTTTGTGAAATATCATCATATTGCTCCTCTCACCACTGACATCAATATGGTGTTTTTAAAATTTTATTTTTCTCACTGTTTAAGGACGACTCTATTGACCTCTTGAGTGTTTTCACTGTTTATTTGGAAGTAGAACTAAGATGATTTTTAGAAGTGTTTCTCTGTATTCTGTACTCTTTAATTTTTATAGTGGAGATTTTTCTGGACTAGGTCCTATGGTTTTTGTCCCTCTCATTGGGGGTTTTTAGTTTGGTGTGTTCTTCTCTTTTGCATATTATTTATTTTTAGATTCTTTGAATTTTTGGATTGTTGTTGAGCTTCTCTTGGTTCTTTCAAGTGGGAAAGGTTTTATTTCTCACGCATATTTTGAGTAATTTATTCCGCTGCGTAAATGTGTCTTTCCCATCAAGATATAAACTGGTTGAGACACCTATTTGTGCCTCCTATTTAATATTTTTTTTTTTACTAAAAAGAAATATTACCTTGTCAAGTCTAAGGGAAAAGTATTATATTAAAGATCTAGTTGTATAAATATTTTAGTAGACACTTATAAATAGATGAGAAAATAATAATAATAATGATTAAGCTTCTTAATTGGATAAATCTTTTAATAGACAATTCTAAATAGGATGGAAAAATAATAATAATTAAACTTCTTTCATAATTTAATAATTTTAATAATTTAAAGTGAACTTTTAGGAAAAGTTAAATGAGGAGAACATCTTGATAGGTTTAAGTTATACATGTAATGGTAGGTGTGCTTGTATGATTAATACTTGATTTATTGATGAAAATTTTCTTAGGTTTTTCCCTGTAGGCTCTTCTCCGCATCCTATTTCCAATATTCTTGGATTATTACATAAACATGGTAAAGTATGTAGTTAAAAATATCGCATTCGGTGAAAATGAATAATATTTAAGGAAAAAGATTTACAAACCTTAAGTCTTATAATTTTAGTCAATACCTTAAGATTTTTTTTTTTTCACGTACCAACTCTCTCCAGATACATGCACTTGAAGAATCCAACATATAAAGAGCAACTAGTATATGCTAACCTTATTTTAAAAAAAAATTATATTATGATATTAACTCTATTAAAGATAGCTCTAGTATTACATGTTTTTCAAAATTAAATATGACAAGAAGCCAACTTTGATTTTCAAATCACTTTCTAAATTCTCTCCTTACATGTGTTTTTTAGGTTACACTAATGTAGAAAAAAAGTTTTTAACAATGCCTAAAAAAGACTTTTAAAAACATTCTAAAGTCATTGTTATTATGACTATAGTTGTAAGTTATAACATCAATGAGGATATGGAACGTTTTGATTTAAAAAATGTTTTAATAACAGTTATTAGGTGAACTGTCACAGTAAATAAATTTAATAATAAAAAACTAAGAGAGAATTTGTCAATGATTTAAAAAATAATGACAATTATATATAATGTTCAAAGTAGAAACGACAATAATTATATTTTTTACCCATCTTTAAAAATAGGAAAAACAAGGACAATCTAGAATGTGTATTATTTTCACATTTTAAAAACCCGTATGCAGAAAAATCTTAAACAATGATACAAACACTTATGAATGTTGTTGTTTTAAATTCATTAATTGAATCCACAAATACAAATATACATAAAACATCCTAAATGTAAACAAAATTTTAAAACTAACAAAAAGTTCAATAAAAAACTTAATTCTACAAAAATGCATATTTATCCTATATATGTTTGCAAAAATATGTTTGTCATGTTTTGACATTCTAATGATTCCGAATCTCAACCGTCGTCGAATTTTGAATTATCAAACTATCATTTTTCTTTTTTAATGACTATCTCTTCCAACCATTTCGGTTCTCTCCATTTTAATGATGCTTCATCTAGTAACCGTAGTCAAAAAGTTCCTTTTGCGAAAACATTATCAAATCTTCTTTTACGTCAAGAAGCTTAAAACAGTCAAGTCATTGTTCGCAAATTTTCTACTTGTGTTATAGAGGTAATACACCATCTTTCTACTAGTGTTCCAACAATAATTTAACCATTCATCATGAGACGCTTAATCTAGATAGTGTAACACTTTAAACATTATATATGAATCAAAGCAAGTCTTTTTGCTTGTATCTTTTCTCTTCGTTAAACTAGCGAGATTGAGTTTCCCAACGTACACCTTCCCCATTTTTAAGTACCCTTTTCGTACATAGCTAGCTTAGGCTTTTTCTTTTGTGTAGAGAGATAGAGTAACTTAATTCATGCCTTAAGAAGAACATGTCAAAAGCAAGTTACACAGAAGCCAAGGAACACAAATACTGCAACTGAATGTACTATAATAATGTCAAATACCCCCCATTTTCTAGAGAAAAACACACTAACTTTTCAGACTAAAAGAAAACATTATACACAATATATTTATAAAGAGAGACGACATAACCACACTCATAATGGAACTCATGATCTTTTTTCGTTTCTTTATCCAGTAAGTGGACAAGTTGGAAGAATCCTGTCTTGTTTTACAACAAACATTAACAAAAGCATGCAGAATGAAAGGACAAACATGAATAACATATATATATATATATATATATATATATATATATATATATATATATAATAGAACTTCTTACACATACAAGATCCAAAAGTTTCATTCACCTGGATTAACAAATTCCTCACTGCAAGCCTCCTTTGATCTGAATCAGAAATTCTAGCCATGTATTTGCCGGTGCAGCATCATCAAGATTCTCACTTGTTCGTTGGAACTTCCATATAGCCGACACATAGGTATGTATATGTATAAACATGTGCCCTTATGAAGTCCTTTCGAGGTGTGAATCTTGATGTTGCTGCACTCGCAGATATTGACTGTGCTCTCCACCTTTTTCTCCTAAAGTTTGAAGATATCAGTAAAAGCCACCCTGAGATCCAAGAAGTATATATATGTTAAGAAGAAGATATATAGGAGGAATAATAAACAATTGATAACCAAAATAAGCTTATTAATCTGGCCACCATGTATGTTGAAATCCTGGACTTGTTTGCCCCGGGTGACAAGGCTTTTTAAGTGGCACCGAAAGTTGATTGAAAAAGGCTAATCAAGATTAGTCTAAGAACATATATATACGTACAAACCTAGCTAGTACATACATACACATGTTTGACTCAATTGGGATCAGAGCAGAAGAACATGAAAGAAAACATAACAGAAGGGAAGATTTAGTATAAACTATAAATCTAGAGGGTGACCTTAGTTTTCCAAAGAAGCAGCACAATGAACATGGTTGAAACTTCACCTGAGAGGCTCAGAGATCAGATCTTTGGTTATCTTTGCAGAAGTATATGAAAGAAAGAGTGCAGTGGAAAAATTTGCACAAAGCAAATAGCTTGTGCTGTGTAGTGTGAATCAGGTCATAAAAGGTCTTGCCTGATGGCAATAACTTTGCATCATGTTTTTAATCCTTTTATTTAATACAACTTAATAAAGTTCTTTTTGTGCTTAACTACAAAAACAATCGCCAAAATTAAGTTAATGAAATCTTGTGATAATATTCTTCTAAAAATAGTTGTCCTTGTCAATTTTTTAGTGTGTAATACCGTTATGTACAAACAATGTAAATAGTTATATATGATATTACAATATTTCTATGTTCAAAAATTAAAATTGATATATTTCGAGTGAAGTTATATAAGTGAAATAATAGTAAAACGTAATATAATGTGTTTCAGTGCCAAAGCTTAAGAAGAAACCAAAATTATTGAAAATGAGTTAAACTTCGTCTTAACAACATTTCCTTTGCATTACATATAAAAATGGAATGTGACTTTACAGTAGGTCAAACTCAAATTACACATATGATAAATACGTGGGGAGATAATTAATTAAATATTTAAAAATTATTTTTAAATGAGAAGACTAACTTATTTAAATAAATATAAATATTTTATCTATTGTTTTCTTATATTAAACTTTTATTATCAAATTTGTGATTATATGTTCAAAATTTAAAGTTAAATTTGCTAACTTGCATATAAATGTTTGGCCATTTTCTAAGTATTTTTAACTGCTATTTAATCGATCTTACGCCGACGAAAATTTTTAATCAGATTGTTATGTCGGAGATAAAACTTAAAAATAAAGCATATCAAAGAAAACATAATATATTCAATGCTTTTAATCTGAGAAGTTAGACTTGGATTCTCTAAATGACAAAAACTTAAATATTTTTTAATGAGTATACTATTATTATTATTATTATTATTATTATTATTATTATTATTAAGATGCTCCAAAGAGTGACATGCTCTCTTTTTTTCTTAAATACAAAACCAATATAATTATAATAATTTAGGTGTTTCATTATTGTAATATTAGACTAACATCTATGTCAATATCTTCTTTTATTGTATTTTAAAATATAATATACTAAAACATAATTATTTTATCATGTTTTCTATCATATTTTAAAATTTAATATACGTTTTTTATTACATTTTAAAATTTGATTACTAAAATAAAAATTATTTTTTATTTCAATTTTAATAAAAGTCAGTATAAATAACCATGAAAATCCACTTTATTGTTAAAATTTAATTTCTTCCTTTTATATTTATACATGAATATATTAATCTCTATCCATGGCCCAAATCATCACGGATCATCTAATTTAAATTGACACAACATGCATGATGACATGTAAAGCCTAAGACACGTAATAAAGTAGCAGCCAAGAGCATTAAAGTAGCAGCATGCAACACTGCTTTCCTTCTTTTGGCCATTGGCCACTCAGGTTTAATATTTTATTAAGAGAATAAAATTCATCACTTGCATTCGATTTATGCTTTTAAAAGAGATAAGAACAAGGCAAAGAAATATCATCCCAAACAATGCAAGTTTATCGAGAGAGAAAAAAATAAAAATAATTATTGAAATAATATTATATATAATAGTAAAAATACTTAAATTTTTTATAATATTTGTTTTAAGTATTAGTAAGTTTATTTTACATCGATACATTATTATTCATTTTTTCAGAAAGATTCATTATAAATATCCTATAACAATAATATTTGAAGTATTCCTAAGAAAATGACACCACATCCTATTTAAAATTTTAAAATAATAAATTTATAAATTTTTTATATAATATTCTATTTTCTATTTTTATTTAATGTAATTCTTATTACATATAACCATATGTTAAAAAGACGATATTTGTTGTTTTTGTTATTAGTTAGAGAAAAATAAACTTTAATCTAAAATAGAGTTTCAAATATTTTAATAAGTGATGGAATGTAGTTAAATGTATAATTAACTAACTTATAAACTACAAAAATAATAACTAAAAAATAGTCAAGTACATAAGTTTTTCAATTAATTAGAAAAATTCTAAGTGATAGAAATATTGTTGTTGAGGCTAAATTGGATATAATAGTATAATTATTTTTCTATCTAAAAAATTAGTATCAATAAAATATATTTTCTCTTATTTAAAAATATACTCTTTTAGCATCTAAAATTATTTAAACCTAATACATATTTGAGAAATTTTAAATCTAATAAATATTTGAGAAGATAAAGAATTTTTAATTTAAGAAGAGAACTCATAGGAAAAATCTGAACTCTCTTATTTTATAATCTAAGAAATTTCTTAACTAACTTAATTCATTATTAAAATCTATTTCAACCAACTTACTATTTAAGAATTCATTATTAAAATCTATTTGTTAAATGTTCTAATTTTTCATAAAACAACAATTAATAAAAACATTTTTTAGCAGAACATCTTTTTTACAACAATTAGTAAAAGTATATGAAAAATTTGTTATGTGTAACCTCAAATTCTAATTTATCTCAATATTAAACATATAAGTGACATATTTATATAGATATAGATTTGTTTTAATAGTTTCAATCATTTGACTAAATTGAAAATAATCAACATTTATTCTTAAAAAAAAATATTAGAATTAGATATAATGAAATATTATATACTTAATTAATTTTTTTATTATTTTATTAGATATAGTCTTCCCTTTAATATAATATACATATTTCACCTATCAAACCATCCATTTTAAATCCTCTTAGTTATCAAGATCCTCTTAATCCCTCAAGATAGGAAATCAAATCCCTCAACATAAGAAATCAAACTACGTATTATGAGCCCTCTTAATTCTCATTCTCACTATGCATTAGATCTTAAAAACTTAAGATCATTATATATATATATATATATATATATATATATATAAGTACAATCTTCTCCTTAAAAATTGATTTTACTATATTTTAAATATTATTATATTAACTCAAAATAAAGTTAAATTATAATACTGAGGCTTATCAATTTTTAACTTTATGTCAGGTTTTAAATATAAAAACATTTAGGAAGATGTTATCAAAAGTCATTTCTTAAGAAAGTTTGCAAACCTTAAAAACAAATAATAATAATAATGAACAAAAAGAAAATTTAGAATAAATAAAAAATACTATTTGTGATCATTAAAATTTTAACACGTATGAAATGACACAATTAAGAAATACCAATCCTGTAATACATTTTGCCGCTACCATATCCAACAAACTTCAACACCATTGGGCTCATGCTAGCACGGCCCGCGCCCACGAAAATCTCGGCCCAAAGGCCCAACATTGTCCACGTATCATTTGTTTTCATTGTTTAAATTCTTCAACTTTATTTCCTAAATACATCCCCCAAGCACTTGGAAGAAAAAAGAAAGGGAGCTAGGTAATGTAATGGGAAAAATAAAAGATAGGATAAAAAAAAATAAAGGAAATAAGACGTAAATAATAAACTCATCCGTAATATAACTAGGTAACTATATGGATATATAATATAATTAATTACCCATTTGATTAAAATCCAAAACTTATTTATTTTTCTAACTTCCATGAATTTACCAGGAAAAATTGATCTCTTTGCAACAGCTAAAGAGAGAGAGAAAAGAAAAGGAAAGTAACTAGCCGTTTAAGGTTGTATACGGAAACTTTGAGCTATCGTACACGATATCCCATCACTGGGGAAGTTAAACTAACTGGCCAGGGGCTTCATGGTGTTAACTGCAAGAACTAACTCCTGCATGTTTTGTACAAACCCAAACACAGCAACAGACAACACAGTCTAGAAGGAAAACTATTATATATTTACACCAGTCATATATAACAACATGAGCCTTCCCACAATACAAAACACAAACCCAAAAAAACAGTGTTAGTTAAAAGCAGTTGTTTGTTGGAAGCACAAGAGAGAAGAGCTTGTCGAGATCAGGCGGGTGGAAGTAACCATTCTTGGGCGCCTCTCTTTTCCTCCCAAAAGAAAAAGGCTTCTTCTTTGGTGGCGGCGGGGGCGCCAACGCCGCCGGTATACGGCAGTCCCAGCGGTCGGGGGTGGAACAACGGGCGTTCGTTTCTTCACCACCGTTCATGTTATGATGAAATCACAAAGTAAGAGGGATTGGAACAAGTGGAAGATGAGTAGTGAGCAATTTTTGGTGTATTTATAGTTATATATGTTTATTTATGTGAATTAAAAAGAGAGAGAGAGAGAGAGGGTAGTTTTGAAAATTGAAAAGTGGAGAATTTATGGTAGGGTGTTCTGGAAGACGCTAGCAGAGAACAGGAGTGGTTTTGCAGATGTGGTTGTGGAAGTGACACGTGGCAACACTCTCTAATACGTGGCGCCAAAAGTGCGATGAGAGAGGGATTTGCATTTTGCAGGAGCGCGCCTACTCCTTTCACTTCACCGCCACCACACAAGAATGTTTGAATAATAATATATTTTTAATTTATCGATTAATTAATTAAAGGAGTGAAAAGGAAGAATTTTTTAACTAGGTATGAGGAAAAAATATAAATCCTCCAAAATTAAGGTCGAATACAAAACGATAAGTCTGTTGTTTCTATTTTTCATTTTAATTTTTTAAATAAGATAGCTTTTATACTGTACACAATTATTAATTCTGTATTGTGAAAATGGTTCAGGTCAAATTCTAATTAAAGTAGTATAAAGAGTATTTTTATGTAATTTATTTATTTCGTAACGGATTCTTTAAAAATAAAATTTATTTGTTCCTTGAAACTCAAGGTTCCTCTATGGAGTGAAATGTTACAAATAAAATGATAAATTACAATTAAAAGATGGAGAAAAAATGAATTATAGTTAAGAATATATTTTCTCTAAAATATTTTAACGCTTTTTGTTATAAGTTTAAGTTAAAAAGAGGTGAATTAGTCTCTTATAAAGATAGTGAGTGGGGATTTAAACTATAAAAAAAAATTGAATTGTCTTCATCAGTAAATAATTGAGATGTGAAGTTGATATGGATTCAACTTGGTTACCAATGGAGACTGTATGTGATCTTTCAATTTACACTACTGATGATAAGTGGTAATGTTTAGCGACTGATAAAACATATAACATACGCACACAGGTTTAATTGTGTTATGATTTTTTTAAAATGTTTATGTTTGATGATATATTAGTGAGAAGCAATTTTAATTCAATAAACTCATTATTAAAATATTTTAGTAAAATAAAAAGGTCTAAGTTCAATTTTTTATTTATACAAAAAGTTTTATTATATAAACTACCATTACAAAATTATAATTAATTATTAAGTATTGTTTAAACTTCAATCGTTAACAAACAAGTATTATTTGGATCTTAGTAATTATTTTTAACTAAACAGTTTAAGTATATTTTTCGATAAAATCACTTCAAATTAAATAAATAAATTACAAAAATAGTGATTTAAAATATAACAATTCTAGAAATAACGTTCTAAAATAAATACAAATAAAATTCATACTTCTAAATTAATTAATGAACACAAATAGTATTTAGAAGTTTTCAAAGATAATGTTCAAAAATTGTTTAAAAATTACAAAGATAACTATGAATTTATAATTTGTGAACCTTTCTTCTTTAAGGGGTGTCTTCTATTTATAAATAAAAGAGTAATAAAGAATCCTTTTCAGTTGTTATTTGTTCTATAGAAGGTGTGTTTGCCTATGTTTAAGTGTTAATTGTAAAGATGTATTAAATATTATTTATACAACATTAATTACATATGTCTTCTTTAAGTAATATTTTAATATATGGTATGATTTATAGGTCTATGTTAAATAATTTTTATTCAAACTAGAATGAAAAGTATAATTATACAAGATGTGTCCTCTTTGCATGGTAATCATGCAGCCTTTTAAAATGGTTGTTGGTGTGAAACAACTTCAAGAGATTCTTCAAAAAATCTTTGACGTAAATAAATCTTTACAAAATCTCCTTATAAGATGAAAGATACAAACATTTTCTATATATATAAAATAAACATTTATGATATTTAAGATGTAGCATAAAATACTTAAAATTATATATATATATATATATATATATATATATATATATATATATATATATCCCAGTGTTATCTTATTAAAAAAATGTTATTTGTTTGTAAGCTATATGACATCTTGCATCTATATATGATAATTTGTTTTTAAAAAAATAATGCTTTATACTTTGTTTGAAAGCACTCAATTAAAATAATTTGAAGTATATTGAATTATACTCTAACAATCTTTCTATTTTTTTATGGTGATTAAAACAATAAAATTTAAATATACATATATTCAAGAAGATATTTTATTATATCAAATTTTATAAATGACTTTCTAAAAATCCATTCAAACAAATAATACATATTAGCACAAGTTTGATGGAATTTCAAACTTTATCGATAAATCTTCATTATAATCATTTATATCGGAAAAATATAATTTTTGTTTATGATTACAAATTACAGTGAATAAACAATAAAAAAAAATCAAACTTGATAACTTAGTCTATTACAGGTAAATAAAATTTTTTTCTGCATTCCTCTTTAAACAAACAATGTTTGTTAAACACTCTCTTAACCTATGCATCCTTTAAACTTTAACTTTTTCTCTCCATTTAGGATCATTAAAAGATGACTTTAGTTAAATATTTTTTCATCTGAAGAAAGAACAATGGGAGTGTTAAGATGGACATTAAGATATTATGTTAAGATGAAAGTTTTTTTGCCCAAAATATTTAAACAAACGCAACAGCTAAAAAAACACAATGACACACGTGAAAAACATCATAATAAAAGAAATCTCAGATGCAAAAATGTAAAATATACACACGTTGTATAATATTAAGATTTTCTGGAAAGGAATCGAACTCAATTCTACCATAGTTTGACATATGTGTGTTTGCAGTAGTTGAATAAGACTTTTATTCTATATAAAAACCAATAATATAAACACTTAATAACTTGAATATTTATTGTTGACAATAACTGAATAATTAAAATCTAGAAAATATTTTTTCTCTCCGTATATATAGTTTATTTCACATTCAAGATAATAAAATTAGAAATTTGAAACATAAACCATTTCATACAAACTACTATTAATTGTTTCAACATAAGTTAGTATATCAATTTTATTATTCTAATTTAAATTCCATTATCATATTCTAATTATTAATTTAAATTCTTTCAAACAAATAACATCTTTTCAATTATATATTTTAATTATATATTTGGTTCAAATAATCAAGTGGAAGATTACAATTTTAAGAAACAAAGTTAAATATTAAAATCATCTAGCGACCTTGTAATTAAATAATTAATAAACCGCATATAAAGAAGAAATTGTTTGAAATTAAGGATATTTTGATAAAATGTTAATGAATGCAAAGAGCAGTTATATTGTACAACATAAGAATATTACATGAAATACATAAAAAGATAATAAAATTCTCCGTACATTGTCATTTTCAAAACTTTTTGTCATAAAGTTTCATTGTGTTATAGTTGTGAGAAACAAATATGAAAGAGTGTATTCAAGTACGAGTGCATTGGGTAGAAAATCATGTTTGAATCTTTGTTAGAAAATGCTATATAGTTGTGAGAAACAAATATGAAAGAGTGTATTCAAGTACGAGTGCATTGGGTAGAAAATCATGTTTGAATCTTTGTTAGAAAATGCTATAGATCTAATTAGAGGCTTATTAGGGTCTAACAATTTTCTCACTTTGAAGAAATATGAATATATAAATCATTTTTTAACACAAACATAATTTTTCCTTGTTAATTAATCCGCTGTTAATACTTAATTTTATCGTTTATAACTTTTAAAATATTTTATGGTGTACGATGGTACTTTCTGTTTTGTTTGGAGACGTTATTTCGATTGCTGGCAGTATTTGTCCTGCAAATTGTCACGGAAAAATTTCACCTCAAGATTTTGATTTTTAATGATTATAATTTTGAGAGAACGTGGATACAATTTTTTTATAAGTAAATTAATATTAATTTTGTAATTTTGACATTATTACAAAATCAAATTGTTAAAAATAAATAGATATTAATTATGTGATTTTATTTCTATGATAAAATTAAATTATCAATTTTGTTTATTTTATATCTAATAAATGATAATGTTTTTTTTTCAACTATAATATTTTATTGTGAAGTATTTATGTATAAAGTTTGATGTATTATTTTTTTAATAAAAAAATTAGTCATGAAAAATTTAGTTTCAATGTCACTTTTTATTATTTTTATTATTGTCTCAAATTGTATTTAAATAAAAATAACAAAATTTTTCAAAGTTTTAGCAATTTCAAATCTTTATTTTAAAAAAAAAAATTCATGTGTATTTTGAATAATCATCAATTATGATAAAGATAATATTGAATATAGTTCCCACATATCAACATGAATCAAATCAAAACATTTATTTGATTTAAATACCCTATTTGAAAAAAGAAGTTTTTTTTTTTATTTTTCAAAATAACAAAAATTACAAATAAAAGATTTGTTATATTTAACAGAAAAAATTATTTTTAATAACTTGTAAATTTGTTTGAAGCATATCCTAAAGGGTTTTAAGACCATTACCAGTAAAATTGTCAATATTTAAATTAAAAAATAAAGGACTAAATATATACAAATAATGTATTATTTTTTATATAATTAAAGAAAACAAAACAAAATAAAAATATTACAATTTAAAATAAAAAATAAAATAAACAGAATTTATAGTAATTGATTTTGTTATAAAAATAAAATTACATAAATAATATTTGTTTTCTTCTAATAATTAATATTTATTAATTAATTCTATCAATTAGACAATATAATTAACATTTATTTTTTTCTAATATTTAATTCTGTTATAAAAAACAAAATCATAAAATTAATATTAATTTTCTTATATAAAAATCTTGTATCTATATTCTCTAAAAATAATCATGTTACCATTATTAAAAATGTACTAGTAATATATTTTTATGTATTAGGTCGATGACATTAATATTTTAGTTTGATATTTACATATATATGTATATATAAGCTTTCTGCGATGCACCGGTAAGCGGCTTGTAAATCTCTTCATTTATTATAACTTAATATTAAATTATAAAAGATTATTATAAGTACTTTAAAAAAAATAAGAATCACCGACAATTCTAAAATTGGGTATGCTGTTTAAACTGCCCCAACAACTTGGGTTTTGTTTTTATGACGTGCCCTTAGCAGCCTCTCCTTCACGTGGGTTACTGTCAAAAAGTAAAAAAAAAAAAAAAAACAAATCTAATTATTTATTTTATTATTATTATTATTCATTTGGGAGCAGAGCCGAAAGTGGAAACCTGCGTCTTCTTCACTTGTAGTTGCCGCGTACAAAGAAAGTGAACATGAAAGGCCGCAATGCATGTTAAAGCTTGAAGACAGAAACGTGTCATCATGGGAATGGACAACGTGGTACAAGTCAAAAATGTTCCAACACCTTTGGGTTTTCTTTTACTTTTCTGCTTTTATACATTAACCTTTCAACGCAATCGCTATTATTCACGTCACAGATCTCATAAACGCTTTCACTTGACGCCATTCTATCTATCTCTCTTTCCACCCTCTCTTCTCTACTATCTGCTTCTTCTTGCCATAACACTTTGTAACACAGAAAGTGGGTGTGATGATCCCTACAATACCTAGATTTTCTTCACTTTTTAGTTTCACGTTAGTTTAACATATTTTGCAATGGTTCCTTCTTTTGCATGTAGTTGAACCTGCTAGAGTCTGAAATGGAAAACGGGGATCAGTTCAAGGGAATTTCCAAGGCGAAATACGATTGTCTTTTATTTGGTAAGCCTTAACTATTCATGGTGACTTTCCCATTCTTACATGCTGGCTTCATTCTTTGCCATATTGATAACTTGTTTTCAGATCTTGATGATACCCTTTATCCTCTGAGTTCTGGATTGGCTGAGCAAGTGAAGAAAAATATCCAGGGTAATGTCTTCACCGAATTGAATATGTGGTTACATTAATGTGTGTGGATTTCGCTGAATTTCTTTATTTCAATGGGTTTTACAGCGTACATGATTCAAAAGCTTGGGATACCAGAGGCTAAAGTTCCTGAATTGTGCTTTTCCTTGTATAAGACTTATGGTACAACCATGGCTGGTCTCAAGGTACAAGTGATTGAACTTTTATTGTATGTTAAAAGGCATTTTTTGTTTGTTTATTTAGATTTGATGCGAACGAATCAATCTCAATCATTGGTTCTTTCTCTTTCACCAGGCTATTGGCTATGACTTTGACTATGATGACTTTCATAGGTAACTGTCTCTACATATGAGATTTGTTCCATTTTTCAATTTACTTTTGTAATAGTTAGAAATCATGTGAAATATCATAAGTACCTAGGACTATTTTGTGTTGAGCAGCTTTGTTCACGGGAGATTGCCATACGATCTACTGAAACCTGACCCTGTTCTGAGGGGAGTTTTGCTAAGCATGCCTATCAGAAAAATTGTGAGTTTCTTTGTTCTTATTTAATAATGAACTAAATAGGACTTGATTCATAAATATCTCTTCAGAATAAAATTGGTGTCACATTTTTTTTTTCAAGATTTTTACAAACTCAGACAAGGCCCACGCTAGTAGAGCGCTTCAGAGGCTTGGATTGAAGGATTGCTTTGAAAAAGTTATAAGCTTTGAGACCCTGAATTCCTCCAATGAAGATGGCAGTAAACCAAGTTCCACAGGGATTTTTGATTTTTATGAGTACATTCAGAGGCCTGATTCTGATGTAGTGCTTCCAAGGACCCCGGTTGTATGCAAACCCTCTCAAGATGCATTTGAAAAGGTTTTCAGTATGGCAGATATTGACCCTCGAAGGACAGTAAGATCACCAAACTAAATTGACCTTACTTTTGTATCAAAGAATACCACTTATCAGTTTTTTAATTATGTGCATTTTCTTACAAACTAAATTATGTAATTTTGTTTTGCTTTTCCAGTTATTCTTTGATGACAGTCTCCGCAATTTACAAACGGGCAAATCCTTAGGCCTTCACACAGTCTTGGTCAGTAACAAAATACTAGTCATAGAACATTATGCACATTTCTTATGTTCTTATACATCGCATCACAATTAAAATAATTTATGAAGAAATTTGAATTGAAGTGTGAATTATCCAATGTGACATGCATGCATGCAGGTGGGTACTTCTGTTAGAACTACGGGAGTGGATCATGCCTTAGAGAGCATCCATAATATGAAGGAGGCATTTCCAGAACTGAGGGAAAGCGGTGAGAAGCCTGGAAGTGTGGAGTGTTCTAGAAAGGTTTCAATTGAGACATCAGTAATAGCTTAACTTGTACTTCCAAGTTCTGAGAACTTGTGGTGTCTGGTACTGTACTGTGGTATGATGTTGATTAACGTTGTTGGAGAATTTCATATATTTATTATATAAGTAAAATTTTATTCCCCGTTTTTCGGAAATGTAAAGATTTAATTCAAGCAAGAGGCAAAGGTTGTACGTCTTGAAAAACTCCCTCAAAGCATTCCTCAATTATACTCTGCATGCAACCCTTAACGCCAAAAATCAATAAATTACACGCAAATGTGTGATTATTATCCACACAGAAATGCTAAGAATAGACAAGTTCTTTTGAATAAACAATTGTTTGAATTTTTATTTAATGGTTTTTCTTATGTTTTATATATTTTAATCAATAAAGATGTCTTAAGAATGCATGACGCATGTTAATACTACTGTTATTGATGTCGAGCTTAACTGGTTTGATGTAGTTTTTCTGCTAAGTTAAACGGAAAATTTGCATCCAGAAAATAAAAGGCATATAGCATTAAATACGACCAGTAAGAGATGATGAATATCGGCAAAATAAATCAAATAAGACTTCAATTTATCATCTTGAGAACTCTACATGATCATGTAATTGCAATCTTTCGGAGTAATTTCTGGTTTCATGAGGTTACATCTGACGTATATGAAATATATATATAATGAAAAAATATATCAGAGTTGAATATGGATTAAGCTCAAACATTGTTGGTTCAACTGATATTCCGTTTAAGAAAAGAAAACAATACAAAAATAGCCAACAAGGATCAATCCATTAACGTATACTTCTTTCCAGTGAAAGGCTTGAATTTTAGCTCTTCTTCCTTTTGGGATTTCTGTAGACTTTTGTTTCCTGGAGAAAACTAAAAAAAAAAAAAAAAAAAAAAAAATTTTTTTAATTGGATTTATTAAAGAGAAATTTTTTTAAAAATATT
>Ga0099824_1005320_pt1 | contig 18191 bp, 11 predicted proteins | sample SiratrowhiteBW_FD_76837 | JGI IMG/M metagenome (GOLD analysis project Ga0099824, IMG submission 76837) | Root nodule microbial communities of legume samples collected from California, USA - Siratro white BW | ecosystem: Host-associated > Plants > Roots > Nodule | place: USA: California... | reverse complement strand
CCCTTAAAATGATAATTCAAATTTAATATTCAAAAAAAAAATACTTCTCTCCCCACATCCCCATTTTAGAAAAGGAAAAAAAAAAAAAAAAACCCTACAAGATGGATATAAAGATTTTCATGTTGCAGGTATGAAGTTCAGTTTTTTTCGTTTTATCATCCTGAAAAAATTGCTGTACTTTCTTACGGTAATCAATTCTTGAGAAAGGGTAGTGGTGTTATTAACGTGTTGATGATATAAAGGAAAAGGAGCATAGGAATCACTTACATAATTAATTACAATAAGAGATACAATAGACAGTAATTCCATATCTTACGAGGAAGCGACAATAGTAATCATAAACCTACCACCCTTTCCAAATCCCACAAACTTTAATCATGGCATTGGTCTTAATTACCTTTGAGGGACTTATACTTATAATAACACTGCAACACTTTTCCTCAATCACTCACTCTCTCCAATCATGCCACGTTTTCCTTCTCACTCTCCATTTGCCAATCCCAAATCTGAAATGGCACCCTTCTTTTCAAATTAAAAACAGCAGCATAAGCATTCTCGCCCCCTTCCCACACCATAACATGAAACAACCTTCTTCCATAAACCTGTCACTGGCATTGGCCTTCACCATCCTCTATGTTGCAGAGAGTGCATGGCAAAATGATACACTCGCCCTCACCCAATTCCGCCTCCAAACCGACACCCACGGCAACCTCCTCTCCAACTGGACCGGAGGCCACGCCTGCTCCGCCGCCTGGCTCGGAGTTGAGTGCTCCCCAAACGGCAGAGTGGTGGGCCTCTCCCTCCCTTCCCTCAACCTCCGTGGCCCAATTGATTCTCTTTCCTCTCTTGTCTACCTCCGCTTCCTCGACCTCCACGAAAACCGCTTAAACGGTACCCTTTCCCCTCTCTTAAACTGCACTGCTCTCGAACTCCTCTACCTCTCCCACAATGACTTCTCCGGCGAGATTCCGCCGCAGATATCTTCCCTCCGCCTCCTCCTCCGCCTTGACATCTCCGACAACAACATCCGCGGTCCAATCCCCAGCCAAATCGCCAAACTAACCCACCTCCTCACTCTTCGGTTACAGAACAACGCCCTCTCCGGCCACGTCCCCGACCTCTCCGCTTCCCTTCTCAACCTCACCCAACTCAACGTAACCAACAATGAACTTCGTGGCCACGTTCCCGATTCCATGCTCGCCAAATTCGGCAACGCCAGCTTCTCCGGAAACCACGCTCTATGTGGGTCCACCCCGTTGCCCAAATGTTCCGAAACCGAACCAGACACGGAGACCACAATAACCGTTCCTTCAAAACCGAGCTCGTTCCCTCAAACAAGCAGTGTCACTCTCTCTGACACTCCGAAGAAGAAAGGGCTGAGGGCGGGTGTCATAGTGGCGATTGTGGTGGCGGTTTGCGTGGCGGTGCTGGTGGCGATGTCATTCGTGGTGGCGCACTGCTGCGCGAGGGGAGGGGGAGGCTATGGGTCGGCGGTGGGGAGCGAGAGTGGGAAGAGGAAGAGTGGGAGTAGTTCTGGGAGCGAGAAGAAGGTGTATGGAAATGGTGGGAATTTCGATAGAGACAGCGATGGGACGAACACTGAGACGGAACGAAGCAAGCTGGTGTTTTTCGATAGGAGGAACCAGTTTGAGTTGGAGGATCTGCTTCGAGCATCGGCGGAGATGCTGGGAAAAGGATGTTTGGGAACGGTTTACAGAGCGGTGCTCGACGATGGGTGCACGGTGGCAGTGAAGAGACTGAAAGACGCAAACCCCTGCGAGAGAAACGAGTTCGAACAGTACATGGACGTTGTAGGGAAGCTCAAACACCCCAACATTGTTAGACTCCGAGCTTATTACTATGCCAAGGAAGAAAAGCTTCTTGTGTATGATTACCTCCCCAATGGGAGCTTGCATGCTCTTCTTCATGGTTAGTTTATTCCTCTGACACACCATATTTTATTAGGGTTAGTTGAATTTTAACGTTTTGATGTTAATGATAGGTAACCGTGGACCTGGAAGGATTCCATTGGATTGGACAACGAGAATAAGCTTGGTGTTGGGTGCGGCTAGAGGGTTGGCCAGGATTCATGCAGAGTACAACGCGTCAAAGATACCTCACGGGAACGTCAAATCCTCCAACGTGCTTCTCGACAAAAACGGCGTCGCTTTGATCTCCGACTTCGGGTTATCGCTGCTGTTGAACCCGGTTCACGCGATCGCGCGGTTGGGAGGGTACAGAGCGCCGGAACAGGCTGAAGTGAAGAGGCTGTCGCAGGAGGCTGACGTGTACGCTTTCGGGGTGTTGGTGTTGGAGGTGTTGACAGGGAGGGCACCGTCGACGCCGTACCCTAGTTCGGCGGCTCGTCCGCGCGTGGAGGATGAGGGTGAGGTGGATCTTCCGAAGTGGGTGGGGTCGGTGGTGAAGGAGGAGTGGACCGCTGAGGTGTTCGACGAGGAGCTTTTGCGGTACAAGAACATCGAGGAGGAGTTGGTAGCGATGTTGCACGTGGGAGTGGCGTGCGTGGCGGCGCAACCGGAGAAGAGGCCGAGTATGTTGGAGGTTGTGAAGATGATTGAGGATCTGAGGGTGGAACAGTCTCCTCTGGGAGAGGATTATGATGAGGCACGGTCACGCACTTCGCTTTCGCCGTCGCTTCCCACCACTGAAGATGGCCTTGCTTAAGTAACAGCGTTCTTTGTTATGGTTTTGCTGCACTAACTTATTACTGTGTCATGCATGCTTCTCCTCATTTTTAGTTTCATTGTCTTTTTCTTGTGCTTAATTCTTGTTTTCTCTGTGAAATACTGTTAATTGCTGTTGTTAATTCTCTTAAATTAATCAATGGCAACGCGTTTGTGTATACTATCGTTTTGGGCTTTTTCTTCAGAGAAGGTGAAATTTTGCACACAGATTAACTTTAAAAATATTCCAAAAATGGGTAAGTATGCTCATTAAACACTACTTTAGCCTTAAGAAGTCATTACGGGTCACATCGATTTCACTTTCAACATAAACATATCGAAGAAATCCTTAGGTAAGAACGTATTACCAAAAATAATACAACTGGATCGTACGTAACAGTCTACTGCGTTTCAGGTGAACTCGATATTAACTTTCAATCTTTTCCATTATTTAACACTAATATATTATTATTATATTTATATATAATATTTTATTAATAAAATAAAGTGTCAAATAAAAATATAAATAAATAATGATGTGTATTTTCCTTTGATATGTTAGTCACAAATAAGAGTCTAAATGTCCCAAGAATATTGTCACAGATATTGAAAAATAGTTTAACCAATTAAGCAACTATAAAATTAACACTACAAAAGATGATTTAGGAATGAATGAAGGTTTAGTTGGGTCTTTTCTTCTATAAATACATTATTTCATCAATTATTCAAAGATTTACACAAAAAAGTTATACAGAAGTGTGACGATAGCATTATTTTTCCACTAAAATCGTATAAACCATATACGGCTTTAGCTTGATTTTCTTTTTTCGATTTTTTCATTTGTATAAATTGGAAGAAGATATGAATGCAGGAAAAAATAAATCGATAAAGCAATAAAAAAAATTGTAATACATTGTTTAATAATTTCCTTGATCTAGTTTTTTACAAATTATTACACACTATGTTTTTATTACCAACATGTTTCTCATTATTAATATATTATAATAAATATTTAGTAAATAAAATTTCAAACAAATCAAACAATTTATTAAAATAATTATTAATCATTAAATTAAATTATTAAACAATTTATTCAGTAGATAGTCAAATCATTAAAATAAATTATTACACAATTTATTACATTTTTCATTATTTTTATCAATTTTTTTCATAAAATAATTATTAATCATTAAATTAAATTATTAAACTATTTATTCAGTAGATAGTCAAATTATTAAATTATATTAAATTTATTAAAATAATTATTAATCATTAAATTAAATTATTAAACAATTTATTCAGTAGATAGTCAAATCATTCAAATAAATTATTATACAATCTATTACATTTTTCATTGTTTTTATCGGTTTTTTCATAAATTCATATTTTCTAATTAACGTAAATGAACAATTCCATAAAAATCAAGTTGAAGTGAATGGGTCGTACGACTTCACTGCAGAAGTAATATACAAAAGTCGTCACACCCATGTATGGTTTATGTGTATTATTCTTTTTACTCAGATAGTGTCATTCATGCTTAACTGAAATTGTGTTTGACTGACAACTTTTTTGTTTTGTATATATTGAAAATGAAGTCATGTTTAATGATAAGGACTTTTTAAACATGAAGTCATGTTACTTGAACACAGCTTACCAATTTTCATAATATTCTTTAAATATACCTATTCTATTAATTTATATTCAAAATTACACAATTTCAATAAAAAAATCATCATATGCACTCTCTCTTAACAGAATCAAAACACTAATGTTTCAATAGTTTTTGAAAAATATTCAATCACAAACTTACTAAGAACGGATTGTTGTAATTAAAAAAATATGTTAAAATTTATCAATAAAATTATTATTTTCTAGGAGTTTAAATTAATTTCACTTATATGACTTGATTTTTAAAAAACATAACTTTTTTAATTTTCTTTCTTTCTAGATTTAGAATTACTTTTTTTATTTTTTCAAACAAATCAAAATGGTTGAATGATTTTTCTTTCAATATAAGATTAGATTAAACTATTTTTTTTCACCCGTTTAAAATATGAACTGACCCAAACAAATACCATTTTTTTTTCCATTTGGTTCCTCTGCTAAATTGTCCTACGTATAAGACACAACCAATGCTCTACCAGGAGAGATTTGCCTCTATAAGATAAACTATTTTATAGTAATTTTTAATCACACCTTTTACGATAATTATTATAGATATTTTTTATTTTCTTTTGCATGTTTTTTATTACACCATTTTTTCATCACGACACTTTCGCTATTTTCTCCTTTTTTTTGCTCTTTATCTCTCTTTTTCTTCGACTTATCAAAGTTGTGTAAGTTTATCATTATTCTATAGGTTTATCCCAAGCCAACTAGATAGGGATAGATTATACTTTTGTTATAAGAAACTAAAATTAATAACGTTTTATTAATTCCTATTTATATCTGTTTTTTTCTTCCTTTTTAAACTTTGTATAAATGAGATGAATTGGCACTGGCTACTTTGGGTATATATAGATCCCATTTTAAAATGTAAATAATAAAGAGAGAAACGTTTTTTTTTAGGTAAAGAGATAAATGCTTTTTGTTAAGAAAAAAGATAATTGTGATTATAGTGAGATAATAAAAACAAAGAAAATATCATTATTATTTCAAAATGTAATTTTAGGTATGCTAGACAACTTTTTCCATAAACACATTTAGGTCAGAAAAAAATCATAAACCAAAATTATTTTATACATAAATTAAAAAATAATAATTATATAAAAAATTTTCTACAAATTAATTAATGCATAATTTTTTATCTACTGAGTTATTTCAGCTTGTTAAATTGAACTAGACTATGTAATATGAATTTATGTTTTAAGGTATGTTTAAATAAGTCTTTCCATAATTTTTTCTAAAAATTTAAAAATGAAGAAAATTTGAAATTAGTTTCTTTATAAACTAAAATTTACTTTTATATATATATATATATATATATATATATATATATATATATATATATATATGTTGAATTGTAGAAATTAACTTATGTAGTTTTTATCTATGCATGAATTAATTTTAACCCATCAATTTTTTTCCTTAAAATGACTTATAAAAAAAACTTGTTCAAATATACATTGAGTGTAAGACTTTTGAAATAAGATGATAAACAATAAATCAAATTCCAGTTCAAGGTATTCAACTTTTAATCTAAAACTTGTTTTAAGACATTTTATTGAAATATACACGTTATAAGTATTAACTAACATTTCTGTTGAAATTGTATTGATTTCTGATTGATAACGATGTATGTAAATATACATTGAAAGTTTTCTAACTCCATAAGAACTAGTTTCTTAAACAGGAAATCAATCTACAAGTTCAAGGCCATGATTCTAGAAGGGGTATTTTTTTTTCATCTCTATACTTTTATTGTGTATTTATAAATAAGAAATCTTTTAATTTGTTTTTTTAAGTATGTAATTTGAAAGTTAAAAGTATCTTTAAAACTATATTATTTGAAAGTCGTTGTTTTCTTAAGGAAAGATTTTTAGATTATACAATTTAAATATTTTTAATTTTTAAATTACATGACTTTCAATACTACTCATCCTTAATAAGAAAACTACCATCTACATTAAGCTCGCTAATGATGTCATCATCTCCTTCATGGTCTCGACTTTTGAAGAAGGAATCGGAAACATTAAATGTAATCTCAACCATTACTTATCCATTTTCTTCAACAAAAAAATGGTGAAGAAGATGAGAGGGATATACAGAGAGTCTAAAAGTGATAGAGAGTCTAAAAGTGATTGCACAATTCATAAGTCACTTTTAGCTTATGAATTACAATTTAAATACCATTTTAACTTTTAAATTCATTAATTTAAAATCAAAAGTCATTTAAAAGAAATATATACCGATTGTATAAGAAATTTAAAAATAACAGGCAAAATAAAAAAAATTTATATTTATAAAAATACAAAAGGAAAATATGAAAACATAGGAACAAATCTCCTTGATTTTTGTGACAAACCATTTTAGTATAGTAAATAATAATGATAGGCTTTTGGAAAGTTCCATGTGATTTTATTTTATTTACTAAAAATGTAAATAATATGGAAAGTATATATAACTGACCAAATAAACAATCCCTTATTTAAAATTAAATACAAAACAGATTCTGTATATTGATAATAAAAAAGTAATTTACTAATCACTTGAATTAAATTCAACTAACATATATTTGTATATTTTAGTTTATATTATTAATATTAATAATGCTTTATTCATTAAAATATTAAAAGTCTAAAACAAAATCGCACATACTTTACAAAAATTAAAGTAATAATGAAAAACATTTAAAAGACTAATTTAACAATACATTTCGAATAATTTTCCTAGTTATATTTCATTATACTTATAAAACCAGGATTCTCGGTAACCTTTTTTTTTTTTCTAGTTTTTCTTTTCTTGATCGGCACCTTTTTATTTATTTATTCCTAAATGGAGTATATCTCTTTAAATAGGAAGTAGGACTTAAAAAATATTGCGATTCTAGAAAAGTTAACTAGTTAAGAAAAAAAAAATTTCTAGGTGTAGTATTGAGATACCTGAACAATGTTTTAAAAATATACATTAGAAAATATTGTCACAAGTTTTTTTTATGAGATTTTTTTATAAAAGGAACCGAACGTAATAAATGAAATTTTGATCAGATTAATTTTAGGTTTCACTCTTTACAAAATTAAGTACCTAACAATAAATCAAAGCCCCAAGATAAAAAGTAAATTAAGTCATGAGTGGTAACACCACCCACAGAATTTGACATTTAATTAAGAAATTAGATGGGTCACGCAATTCCGTGTGCCACTGTAAAAAGCTGGGCGTTAAAATTCTTTACCCAATCAAAGCCACTTAAATAAAGTAAAATGCCCATTTTATAAGATTAGCATTGTATATTTTCCAGGTAAAAATTTCAGAACCTTGATTTAGATTAAACACACAAGATAAAACTCTTGTCTCACAAAAATTTAGGCACACTGCATTTGTTGGAAAAAAATAAAAGTTTTGTTTGAATTTAATTTTATACCATCTTATTTAATAAATAATATTTTTTAGAAAGTAGAGAACTTGGTATAATTTATTTAATTCCGAAATTGCAGCTTTAGCGCACACCTAACTTGAAAACCGTGTGCTGCTCTCAATTAATCTTTTTGCTTCTTTCCATGCTTCCTCTATAGGATGTTCAATTCAACATTTAATTCAGATGGGAAAATAATAAATTCAAATTCATTTAATTTTTAATTGAAAATAACTAAAATTTATAATAATTTATAATAGACATGTGATTTTTTTTAAATTATAATGATAAAGGAGAAAAATGTATGCTGTAGAAGTGTTTGTTGTAACAGTGGACTTATTTTACACGGAAATTGGTTTTACAAAAGGTCATAATCGCCTCTAAGGTTTTTCTTCCCTTTGGACTAGGGACAAACAATTTCCCCTCACAGAAAGAGGTAAAAACAAAAAGAGTACAAGAGTCGAAGCATATTCGCAAACTCCTTGTGCTCATATAACTTCTTCATCAACTTCGCTTCTGCGCTCTCTCTCTCTGTGACTCTGTGTGCGTGGAAAAGAAGCGAAGATGCATTCCAGTCACTTACTTCTCGAGGAACCCATTCGTATGGTTTCAATCCTCGAACCATCCAAGGCCGTCAGTAACTTCTTCATCTTCATCTTCTTCTTCTTATTATCGTTGTTTTCCGACGCTCTTTTCGTTTTTTTTTTTATTTGTTTGTTTTTTTAAATTTATTTTGCATTTTCAGAGTTTCTTTCCCGCAATGACGAAGATCGTTGGTACGCTCGGTCCCAAATCTCAATCGGTCGAGGTTATTTCTGCTTGCCTTAAAGCTGGGATGTCAGGTATATATGTCTCTTCCTTTTGCTTCGTTGCTGTTCTAATATTCCTCTCCTTTTTCCGATTCTCCACCGTTTGTGAAACGCTTATTTGTTTTTGGATGATTTTTCTAATTTTCTGCTGTAGTGGCTCGTTTCGACTTCTCTTGGGGCGATCCTGAATATCACCAAGAGACTTTGGAGAATTTGAAAACTGCTATCAAATCGACTAAGAAACTCTGTGCTGTGAGTTTCTCTTTCATTTTTTTTTACTTAATATCGTTTTTGGTTCAAGCATTCTCAAAAAAATTGATTTCTTAGGTTAGAAGTTACCCGTGAAACCCCTTGTGTTTCACATCTTTGTTGTCCCTTTCGTTGGGATTAAGGTTTTGCTGAGTGCGTGGGGAATGTATTTTTTTGTCCCTCCAATTTATTCATGCATGCATTGTTATTGTTTAGGTTTCTTGTTGAATTTGTTAATGTAATGGAAAAAGGTGCTGAGTGTTGTAGGTACTCTGTTGTTGTCTTTAACAGGTAATGCTGGACACCGTGGGAGCAGAGATGCAGGTTGTTAACAAAAGTGAGAAATCTATCTCGCTGGAGGCTGATGCCCAGGTTGTTCTGACTCCTGACCGGGGACAAGAAGCATCTTCAGAGATACTGCCTATCAATTATGATGGACTCGCAAAGGTTCATTAGACTTTTCAGCCTTGTCGTGACATTCTGTGATTGACTTACTATTGGAAAGTGTCTTGGTTCTGATCACCCCTGGCACCCTTAATTTTGGCCTCTTTGGGGATTTCCTAATTGCAGTCTCAAGGCTGATGGTTTAGTTCTGCATGGCTAGTGATAAGATCAAAATGACATATTATAAGTGGAAAACAACTCTCATCTTGCAAGTTGATTGTGAGATTGAGTTTGGATTTTATGACTTACTTTTCATTTACATATTTTCTCGGAATATTAACCTGAGCGGTTTAGTTTAGTCATTTTTACTCTTCATTGCATGTGATTCTACTTGGTTTGGAGTCTATTGCACCTTCCTGCCACTGCTTAGCAATTTTGTTCTTGCTTATGCTGTTAGAACTTGTTAGCAGTAAATTGCATTTGCATGATTTTTCTTTGGAGGGCCCTTGCTGAAATTGTAATTTGTTACTCTCTTCGCTACATGATTAATACAACTCATATGTTATGTGGACTCATTTCAGTTTTTCCCAATGCAATGCTTGAATTGGTTTAAACTCTAATCTTGTTTGGATTGTTCACAGTCAATGAAGAAGGGAGACACAATTTTTGTTGGTCAATACTTGTTCACGGGAAGTGAAACTACTTCTGTATGGCTGGAGGTATGAGTAGGGTACAGAAGGCAAAATTTATTCTAATAAGCTCCTTTTTGTTTTGTTATTGTGCTTCCTTCTTTTTTAATCTTTATTAACCATTTGTCTCTGTCTATATTGTGATTTTTTTTCATATAATTGAAGTTAAAACTTTGTTGATATTTTCAAAATCTATGGCAATGGCATAGGCTGACATGAGTAGGAATAGTTGAAGTCATACATGCATGTTGAGTAGTTGTGCTGAAATTATGCAGGTGTCCGAAGTTACAGGTGATGACGTTGTTTGTACCATAAAGAATTCAGCAACATTAGCAGGGTCATTGTTCACTTTGCATGCCTCTCAGGTTCATATTGATTTGCCTACCCTTACTGATAAAGACAAGGAGGTAATTTCTACTTTTTTTACTTGCATGTTTGAATGAGTCACTTATTTATCATCACATATGTATAGTTTGCATGTGCCTAAAAATACGATTTTTTAAAATTTTGTGCTATTGTTTTTTTTCCTTGCAGGTTATAAGCACCTGGGGAGTTAAAAACAAAATTGATTTTCTGTCATTGTCATATACTAGGCATGCTGAAGATGTTCGCAAGGTAATTTGTCTTCGACATTCTTTACTTTGTTTAGTTTTTTGGAGTTCATGATTGGTCATTTAATTTATTTTTCTAGAGCTGTTTCGGGTTTTCTATTAAAAAACTCTTTGTGTGCTTGAAATGCAGGCCCGTGAATTCCTTTCTAAGTTAGGAGATCTAAGCCAGACTCATATATTTGCAAAGATTGAAAATGTTGAGGTGAACTGCATTTTTTCATAATTCACTGGACAATTTAGTTTTTATGTAAATTAAATTCCCGTCAGTGTTCTGATTCAACAGCATATGCACACCTGTATTCTTTTATAGGGATTGACCCATTTTGATGAAATTCTACAAGAAGCAGATGGTATTATTCTTTCCCGCGGGAATTTGGGCATTGATCTTCCCCCAGAGAAGGTTAGATTCTTTGTTGAACTGAATCTTATTTGTAGAATGAAGGGCTCTACTTGTGTATGCTGTGACTTTGAACATGTTAGAAAGTATTCAATGCTTCAAATATTATAGATTTGTATTCATAATGATTTGAAATAAGTATATGCTTCAATATGTTTAAGTAAGAGCTGATATTGGACAAAATAGTTCCAATTCTACTTTTTGTTCTTGGTCTCTTTTGAAATGATTTTTTTACTTAAATGCTTGAATCAATTTTTTCCTGCCTAGATCATCTGGCCCACTTTTCCATTATGGATGGGGTTGGTACGTGGTTGGTTCGAATAAGTTTTAGCTAGTAGATAGTTATCCTAAGTATGGAGTCTTTTATATTGTATTTGATTATGTAACTATGAATTTTTCCGAGTACCTTTTGAGAGTACCTTTTGACTAATAACTTGAATAGATTCTTTTTTCAAAACAACATAGTTTACCAAGTTTTCACAAATGTTCCAAATGTCCGTTTTTGAACCGTAAACGTGTATATGACCGAGGTTGTGAGTTTTCATCTGTTTGTAAGTGTGAATAAATGTACCAATAGTCATTGAGTGAGTGGGGTTTGCTGTTAAAACCACAAACTTCGAGCAAAGAAATAAATGAGACTTTTGCTGAGCGAGGGAATTTATCTTTTATAGTGGACATGAAGTGAATACCTAATCATTCATAGACTGACCATTGCAGAGGTGTTAATCAACTACTATTTGCTTCTGTAGGTATTTTTCTTTCAAAAATCTGCCCTTTACAAGTGTAATATGGCTGGGAAACCTGCTGTGCTTACTCGCGTTGTGGATAGCATGACTGACAACTTACGACCAACTCGTGCAGAAGCCACTGATGTCGCCAATGCTGTTTTAGATGGTAAGTCACCTGTCACATGATCCCACTAGTTAGGGTGGTGGTGACTACTTGGATGTCCAGGAAATTTTATCTTGTTAAGTTTATATTTATATCATAACCAATATATTTAATCCCCAAAAGTTCTGATTTTTAGTAGACATGGCAGGTGCAATGGTCTAGAATATTGTAGATTTAAGAATTTGGCAATTAAAGTGATTTACATTGAATTTTTCTAGATATTGTTAAATAGTGAAATTCAACCAACAACAGGACTTATAATATGAGAAATGGTCCAGTAAGCTGTTGTGCTTGTGTGAAAAGTGAAGGTGTGACGGGGGCTCAATGTTGTTAAATAACCATTGCACCATAACATAGTTTTTTGGTTTGTGAATGGAGGCTCGGAATGGCAGCTCCTTAGGCCACATGGCATGTTTATATGATGAAATTTTGGTCTTCCGCCATCCACCATTGATAACCCTGTTGGGATTCCAGGAGAGGAGAGTGTTCATATGGAGAGAGGAATTTATGGCACTATTTTATTATTGTACATAAAATGATACTGGAGTCCTTTTCACCACATTTCACTAATATCATTTATCTCGCATTAGTGCCTATCTATGTGCTTGAGCCTTGAAGTTGTCTACCGAGTCATCAACATTGATTTGCATAGTAACTTGAGAGCTTCTGTAGATGACTATCGAAGACTTGAAATATTGCTATCTTCATTTTCAGATTTAGGCCTGCTTCAATAATTTAGTCATTCTTGCATTGGTGACTATATATACCTGTGCATCTTGCTGTGCTTTTGATATTTGTTTGTACCCAACTTCAATAAATATTTATCCCTTCATTATTATTTTTTTTTTCTGATTTTTACCTTTCACATTGAGTTTTTTTTAGTGTTTGATCTGCATGTTTTTGTTAGAATCATTTATTATATATTTGTTGAACTGTTATTAATATGTATACAGGGAGTGATGCAATACTTCTAGGTGCCGAGACTTTACGTGGGTTATACCCTGTTGAGACTATCTCTACAGTTGGTAAAATTTGTGCAGAAGTAAGTGCACTTCATTGCTCTTTAATTTCATTTGATACTTCCAAATTTGTTCAAGTATGTTAGTTTTGTATTTTATGGAACATTTCTGATGAAATTCTTCTGTATATTGTGAAGTCTGTTACCTAAATAATTTGGAATTGGAATATTATAGTGTTGCGGTTTGACAACTTCATTATTTCAAGCATTACTGATTTTGCAATTGTATGGTTGGTGGAATTCCTATGCTGCATCTAGTTTTTGTTCAAGACATTCAAACAGATTAAAGGAACTTCTGTATTTGACTTATTATCATTGATATTACCAAAATATCTCTTAATTGTTTAACTAAAAATTGCTTTTGATCTTTCTGGTTGTATAGTAGTTACTCTGTAATAGGGTAATTCTCTTGCTCGATCTAGTATTTTGTGCTTTTCTTACCATTTTTTACACGCGTGCATGCTTTATGGCTGAAGATACTATTAAATAAAAATAAAAATTTTATCTTCTGGATTTCGTGTAATCAGATGAAGATACTATAGTCTGAATGACCTGAGATTAGCCAGTTATCTGATTTCTTTTTATCTTTCCATGTTCATCCATTTGTCATGAAAAACAAGCTAAGTGAAACTAAAATCTTTGAAAGTGGCTTGATAAGAATATTGGCTGCATGTAGTATTTTAATTTTTTCATTTCTTTTTCAATTGTGAATTGTATGATTTATTTTTGATAAAATCTTCTACAAGAGTATGAAAGTCAGACAACTATGTTATTCTCATCACTTTTCTTTATCTGAATATCAATTTCTGTCTGATTTTCTGAACTATTTTATCTCCGGAGTTTCATCTAAATAGATGAAGATACTATGGACTTCATTTAGTTTAAGTTTCCTAAGAAATGATGGAAACTATGTTGTTCTAACAAATTTTCTTTTTCTGAATTCCAATTTCTCCTAGCATTTTCTCTTTCTATCTTCTGGTGGTTTTAAAGAATATCTTTGGATAATAATGCGGCATTAGTTATGTGAATGTCAATCCTTTGTTGGGAGAGTTGATTTGACTCATTAAATAATCTCCTGTTTGAAATGTCACTCAAAATGCTGGCTGAGATCTCCACCTTTTGTTTCAGGCTGAGAAAGTTTTTAATCAAGACCTTTATTTTAAGAAAACTGTCAAATATGTTGGTGAACCCATGTCCCACTTGGAATCTATTGCCTCCTCTGCGGTAATTTCATATCAATCTTTCCTCTTATTTATTTTATGTGGTTCGTATTGCATGCAATGGTGAGACATGGTACCACAACAAGGTTACTGTTCCATGACTGGAGGTCATGGATTTTGGTTGCAATATCAGCTTCTGATCATAGAGTAAGGCTGCATGCATCTGACATCCCTGATCCCACATTAGAGGTAGCCTTGTGCTGTGGGCCAGTTTTTAGTTTCTTCTTGCTAGTGATTGCCTGTCTACTTTGAAAACATAGTTTGTCTATGGATCGTGCTTTCTTGTCTTAGTGGTTGGTTTATTTCATCTTTGAAACTTAAATGCAAATCATACTTTGTAGGTACGAGCAGCTATTAAGGTGAAGGCTTCTGTTATTATTTGCTTCACTTCGTCTGGAAGGGCCGCAAGGTACTGTCTGAATGTGAATGTTCATATAATATCTTGGAGAGATAAACTATCCAACTTTTAAATTGGATTAATACTTGGAAAATGAATGTTATGAATCTCATAATGTCCAATTCAATTTTTCTTCCCTGCGTTTCTACTTGTGGCTTTGAGGCTTTTCTAATAGGGCTTCATGCACTTTCTAGATTGATAGCAAAATATAGGCCAACCATGCCAGTTCTCTCTGTTGTGATCCCCCGACTTAAGACAAATCAGCTGAAATGGAGCTTTACCGGAGCTTTTGAGGTTAGATCTTTTGTGTTGTTTGCATCTTATTCTCTGTTAGGTGTACGTGGTGGATCAGACGGACACCCCCTTGTCCTTTTTACAGTCTGGATTATATTATTGATATGATGTTCGGTATAGCTTTGCTAAATTATTTACCTTTCTTTTAAGGATATGATTTGCTAAGATAATTGAATTAGAACATATTTTGAAGTAAAAATCACCATCACGCTAATGATTAATGAATAACATTTTTTTTTGTTAAATATCGTGTTCGTATAATCTTACATTAATCCAAAATCTTTTTTTGCTCTATTGAAATGTATTAAAATTGTGCATGTTTTTCAAGCAAACGGAAAACATCAATAAAATTGCAAAACTATTTTTGTTTAACCTTTCTGAATTTATATGTGCAAGAATTTATAAAATTAGTTATTTTATAATTAATGTGTTGTTGATCCAAATAATTTTCTGTAAGAAACTATGGAGTGGCGGCGATAGGTTCTCGAATCAAGAGATCACCAGGCATTAGTTGACCCCCCAGATTCATATATGAATTCTACTAATTAAATTGTAGCTTTTAAATAAATAATTTCTTTTATGCTTTGCTTTGCTAAGAACATTTTATTCCTGGCCATTTCCAGGACCAACTGCCAACTCATTTGTGGGAAAGCCTATTTACAATTAATGTAATTAATATACTTCTCTATTCTCGATTTTTTATGTACTAGACATTTTTTACACATCATTTATAAAACTATCTAATTTTACTCCAGTTTTCTCAGCCGTAATTAATTGTACTGTATCCTTTCCAATGGAAATACAGCCATGAACAGTACGTACTGACTTACTTTGAAAGATGATGCTGTATCGGCATGCATTTGGACACAGTTGTTCCGTATAATGATTCGAAGCATGTATTTACCAGGATTTATAGTGTCACGTTGAAATATCTTGTTTACTAACTTATAATTCAATTTGTTGGCACAGGCTAGGCAATCACTTATTGTAAGAGGTCTCTTTCCCATACTTGCCGATCCTCGACATCCAGTAAGTCAATTGTTTCACGACTTTGTCTGCATTATTATTGTGCATTGTTCTTTTGGGTGAAGGAAATGACTATCGGGGTTGGTTACTGTTTATCTGTTCAGCTTCAATTCATCGTGACTCCTGAGCTCCTTGAGTCCTTGTATTTCCTTTAGGTAGATCTAGAAATGAGTTTTATATTTTTCTGTAGTAGTCACCTTCATGGCTACGGAATGAAACGTAAGCTACAGTCTGCTTGACTGCTATACATGCTGCTTTACAATGACCCCATCACTTAATGATCGGAGACTTACCAGACTTGATCTAATATTCTGCCTGCAGGCCGAGACCCCTAATGCCTCAAATGAGTCTATTCTAAAGGTTGCCCTTGATCATGGAAAAGCAGCAGGAGTTATAAAGTCGCACGATCGTGTAGTTGTTTGCCAGAAAGTTGGTGATTCATCTGTGGTTAAGATTATCGAGCTTGAAGATTAAGTGATGCATTGATCTAACTACAGTTTAGGCTTTTTTGTTTCTAGAAGTTTTTGGCGGTAGCAGACCATTCAGCTACCACATTTTGAGGTTATCTCCACCGGTTTTGGTGACGAGTTTATATTTTTGTGATTGAAACTGAATGTTAGCATAGTTATATTATAGGCTATCATAGTTAAAAATCAGAGGAAATATCCGCTGATGCCAATTTTTTTAATTAAAGTTTTACTCAAGGACAATTTGAAAGGAAGAGTAGTCGTTATTCTGTATCAGCAGTATGATTCGAATCATGAACAGTAGTGTGATATGTTATGTGTTTCCAACACATACGGACCAAACAAATCGTGATTGACCCTATTTTACCCTTTTTTATAGATCTGAGTTACTGAACTTGTTTATATTTAAGAGAAGTTATAAGTTGTGGACACGCAAAGCCACGCTTATCTCAAGGTTTTTCAAAACACGAAATACTTACTGGATTTATACTACTACTCTCTGCATTGAATTCGCACCAACAAGCAATGCTATGCATGCCTTAACTCTTCAAGTTCCTGGGGATCGAGCCAGAGAAACAACTCAGAGCTCTGTCTTGAAGTCTTTTTGTTTCTAAAATCGACAATGAACTACTTTTATCTGAAAAAAAGAGATTAAGGAAACCACAAATCTTTCTTGAGCCGAATGAAGGTTGAATGTGAAGTTACCAAGATTAAGCACGTGAGATGATTCAACATCGTTTTTCATATTTTTTATCCATTGGGGACTTCGAAGCACTAAATATAACGTATGATTGTTTACAGGGCATGATTATGATTATTGTTTAGCCTCATAGAACGTGTTTGAAAAAGATAGAATTTTAAATTTTTAGCCGTTTTTTGGATTAACAGGCCATTTGTAATTCAGCATTTGGGACAAAAGCTGAAATCTACAAAAGAAAGTTCATTTTATGAATTTTAAAATATATAAATTTATAACTATTGTTTTTCAACTGTATACATGCTCATTTTCTTATACAAAAATATATTTATTTCATCAAGCGAAATTAATCATCTTAAAATAATTTTTCAATAAACTTTTCCAAACAAAAACAAATTCTAGTCATAATTAATTATCGAAACAATTTAATTTCATAGTTATTCAAAATGCACCTTTATTATGTATTTTTTTATTCTTACAACACATTTGGTATATTTTTGTATTAGTTTAAAATTTCTTTTACCTAGAATTTATGGTTTTCAACTTAATAATTTAATACATTATGGAATATTTAAATTTGGTCTCGCCGCTAGTTTTTTTTTATCGTTATTGATTAGTTCAATTAGAAGATGTCATTTTTCTATTCCAACACCACCTTATATTTATACATGAGGTGGTTATAGAGAATGACAATTTATGCAATGATTTTTAATAATTACGTTGGACACCTAATTGAGTCTTTTATGATAGAAACAATTTTTTTTATCATAAGTGGATTATTTTTCACATTTCTATAATTTAATTTAGAGCCTAAAATACACCAACAGTATTATTCGGAAAACGCTAAACACAAGGGAAAAATATATTTTAAATATGAATTTATATCTTTAAACGTTTGATGATTCAATTTAAAAAACCATTAGCCCCACGAATATCTGAATTGTTAAATTCTGGAGAGTATTTAGCATTCGGAGCATTGGTTATGTAAGGTAAAAGTAAGACCATTCTTTTGGAAAAATAGATTAATTTTAACAGAACTAAGAATTTTTCTCGAAAAGCGCCTGTGGCCTAATGGATAAGGCGCCTGACTTCTAATCAGGCGATTGTGGGTTCGAGTCCCACCGGGCGTGTGTTTGAATTTAAGCATTTTTGTTTAGCAGCTGTTAGTGCAATAGCTGAAAAAAAAAAAAAAAAAAAAAAAATTTTTTTTTTTTTTTTTTATTTTTATTAAAAATTAATTATAGATTTAAAATTTATATATAAAAGATAATAAATTTTTATTTTTTT
>Ga0099824_1005314_pt1 | contig 18200 bp, 20 predicted proteins | sample SiratrowhiteBW_FD_76837 | JGI IMG/M metagenome (GOLD analysis project Ga0099824, IMG submission 76837) | Root nodule microbial communities of legume samples collected from California, USA - Siratro white BW | ecosystem: Host-associated > Plants > Roots > Nodule | place: USA: California... | reverse complement strand
GGAGCTTTGGGTTTGTGGGATGGGGAGAAAGAATAGTTTGGCTTAAGAAAGGTACCACCACAGAAGGCCATGGCTATTGAAAGCAGTGAGAGAAAGAGATGGGATTGTGAAGGTGTTTGAAGTATGTAGGAAGTAAGAGAGCAGATTATGCAGCAAAGCTACCTTCGCGGTGGTATTGCATTTAAACAGAATTTTGGAACTACCCTTTATAGGGAGAAGAATGCATAAACAAACAAAACCAAGGCTGAAGAATTCATTTTATTTCATTGTTTACTTGGTCTAGTATTCTCCTTTTCCACATTTCTTTACTATTTCTTTGTTATTTTTATTTTATTTTATTGTAATTCAGCATAAACAACACAAAAAGAAATCTAAAAATGTAATAAATTTAGAAAGAATTACATAAAATTTTTATGTTAGTTTAATTTTATATCAGAATACTTAAAATATATAAATTATTTTTTATTTTATAAATAGATAAGTTGTCTCAATTTGAGGTGATTTTATTATAAGAAAATTATATTAATATAATATGATTTCATGATTTTATTATAAAAAAACTATAGTGGTATAATACGATTTCATTAACTTCGTGCCATTCTAACATAACTCTAATATAATCTATTTTAAATTTAAATCTTGAAAATTAATAATTAAATAATTATTAATTGTAGAAAATATTTTAGCCAATACGCTGTATATGCTGCTTTTTTTTTTCCGTCAGATTCAGTTCACTTCGTTCCACCATTTAATAAAAGAGAGACCGTAGATAGGGAAGAAAGGACACATTAGAATATATTTCATGAAAAAAGGTATTAATTAAAATAAATAAATATACTTAATGTCTTTGAAATATAAAACCTATTACAATACTTATCTTAAAATAATGGAAAGCTTAATAAGAAAATGAAATAGTAAGTTTTAAATATCCATAAGAAAAGTCAACCCAAATATAAGGTCTGCTGAAGTGATCAGATCCAGCAGCCAAACTTATATTATGTAATCCATTTTTTTTTTTTTTTCAAAATATAATCATGTACGTCTTGAGCTGAAAATGTTGAATAAATTATCAACATTGAATATCGTTACTACCATACTACATCTGTATTTTATTAAGATAAAGATAGATCAGAGTGTTGCTATAATTTAAAAATATAAAATATGTTGGGATATAAAGAAAGAAGGTAGAGAAAAAATAAAATTGTGAAAAATAAAAGTCTGATGCAGTTCACTTGAGTCTATTATTGGTTACTTCTTTTGTATTGTATATTTGCAAGAAAAAAAGACTCAAACTAAAATTACATTTTTACCCTCTCTCTTAATTTAGTTTTTTAACATTAAAAATATTTAATTTATCTTTTCAAAAATTTAAATTTTTCACCAATAATTTGGTAAAAATATTTATAATTTGATCATGAATATTGCAGTATATTAATTTTAGTTTTTCTTCAATCACTTATCTCTCGTATAATTAAATGAAGCGTTAATTTACTTACTCTTATCCTGAGTTACAAAATTCTTTGATAAATTTTGGACTTGTTGTCAATAAAAAAGTTAATTTCTATATATCATATAAATTAAAGCATCGAGCTTGTATAAATTAAGTGGTGAGAAAATAAGCGAAAAATCTAACACACTAGGATATTTATGGATCTACATACTTTAGATACAATAAATTTATGTTGATCCCTAATTATGTGGTCCTCTTGTAAATCAAAGTCTTAAATTCAATTAGATAATTAATAGTATATGGTAGAACATGTCAATGTCAATATGAGTCTTCTAAGTAATATTTATGTAATAATTGTTATTTGAATTTAATTTGAATTAGATTCACTTATTTGTATTTGGAAATTTATAAGATGTGTTGCGTACATTTGAGCATGAATTCATATATTAATTCTAGTATTTTAAAATGAATTAAATACGTTCAATGGATTCAGTAATGTATTTATACTAAAATAAATATGTATATAAATTTTATTCTTATTAGCTAACCTATTTGTTTATTGTAATCAGGCTTTAACCTATAATTGTACTTAATATGTAAACAAATGACATGGGTGGAGATGGTTCAATAAACGTAACCAAACTTAGTTTGGTGATTATATATATAATATGAATAATATGTTATCAATAAATATATTGTTTCAATTATCATCGTTAAATGATGAAGTGACATTAGATTTAATAATATTTTTATTGTATTATAACTAATTATTTTTACAATATATGTTTTTAAAAAATTACTTAGTAAAATTTCTTATTAAAATTTTCATTCTGGTGCAATTTTGTTTGGAAATGCTCAGAATGGGTAATTTTTTTTAATTACCACAGTGGGTAAATCGTGCCAAGTCATAGCGATATCATAACGAAGAAATCGTGCCATAGTGGCACAATTTTGTTTTCATAGGTTAATTAAAATCGTGCTGATATGGCACGATTTTAGAGCATTTTTTCTGAACTGAAATCGTGCCACCTCAGCACAATTTGAGTTCAGAAAAAGTACTCTGAAATCGTGTCATATCAGCTCGATTTCAGTTCAAATAAATTACACTGAAATCGTGCCACCTCAGCACGATTTCAATACATTTATAATTATCCAAATATTTGTGATTGGTGTACGTAAGTGATGTAATGTGGAGTTTATATAAACGCGTGAAAGCCTTAATAAAATGCAAAAGGGTTATTTTTGTATTATTGGAAGAGTCTCATATATAAATATATAACTATATTTTTAAAGTAATACTTAATTATTTGAAAAGAGTTTTTTGTTTCCTTCTATCAATACCTCGTGAATTTATGGAAATTGATAGAAATTTAGAATGATGGATATGATTAAAGTTATTAGAATATCTAAAAATGAAAATGATTATTCACGAACTGAAATTAATTTATACATAAATTAAGTAATAAAAATAGTAATTAATAAAAAGAGTACAATACAAAAGTTCATTAATATGATTACAAAATGTAATAAATTATTTATGCCACGCCACAATGAGGTCTTCTTTTTTGCCTCCTAGGTCTGGTATGGTGTGATGGAGGTGGTACTGGATGAGGGTCATCATTGCAATCAGAAGAAGTTGGATGGGAAGGAGATGGGTTGTCCTCAGTCTATTGCATCAGACATATTGCATCTAACTTCAACAAAAGATCCAAGAATGCCGAGTTAAAACGACAATTAATTAACATGGGTACTTTTTTTTTCTCATTACTGTCATTATGTCCATTCAATATATATACATAATTTCGTGTGTCACAACTTTTTTTTACATTGCCACAGCTTACGAGATGAAACAACCAACCCTTATGGCCAAATTTTCTGCCATGCGTTCAGAATTCCAGCAAGCAGTGTCTTGGATAGATCAAATACCGCTGGAAAAGTGAACTCAAGCATATGATGGGGGTAAAAGGTTCGGGCACATGACAACAAATCTAGCGGAATGCATTAACTCGGTTCTAAAGGGTGCACGGTCTCTTCCTATATGTGTTATTATCAAGACTACATTTGAACGAACAAAAGACTAGTTTGTTGAATGAGGGACCAAGGTGGAGTGCATGTTACGAGCAGGTCACCTATATCCGGAAGACATTACCGTACAACTACGCAAAAATGAACAACAATCAGCTATTTGCATTGTGTAGCGCTAGATAGACAGAACTCAGAGTTTGAAGTCCAGGAAATACCCACTCCCCAACTTCGCCGCCGACCTATGTCATACAAAGTCAAATTAAATGAATGGTGGTGTGATTACGGACAGTTTCAAGCCCTGAAGTTGCCTTGTCCACATGTCATAGTTGTTTGTTCATTTTTTCATCTACAGTTAGCCACATTCGTTTCTCCTGTTTACAGCCTCAACAACATTTTAAAGGCCTATGAAATTCAATTCCATCCAATTCAAAACCAAGACTATTGGTCTCCTTACACAGGTCCAAATATGATACCTGACCCACACATGAGAAGAAGCAAAGCTGGAAGACCAACTACAGACCGTATCCATAATGAAATGGATGACCCAATTCCCAATAGGCCTAAGAAATGTTCATATTGTAGAAACGAAGGTCACAATAGAACAAATTGTCCCTATAGACACTAATCTTTCAATGTAACCTATATTTTTAGTTTAATGAAAAATGACACATTTAACTTTTTAATTTATTTATGCTTTTAGTTTAATGAAAAATTTATTTGTTATCAATTTCAAAAATTTCACACTACACTTATGTAAACCAATCACAAATATTATAAGTGTACTGAAATCGTGCTGAGGTGACACGATTTCAATGTAATTTATTTGAACTGAAATCGTGCTGATGTGACACGATTTTAATTAACACAGAAAATCATGCAAACAAAATCGTGCCACAGTGACACGATTTCTTCGTTATGATATCGCTATGACATGACACGGTTTATCCACAGTAGTAATTAAAAAAAATTACCCATTCTGGACATTTCCAAACAAAATTACACCAGAATGAGAAATTTTTCATTAAGTAATCACGTTAAGAAAGGATGTTTTCACGATTTTTATTAATTTATGGGATAAGTGTTGGGTAGTTTTTTCAACAACTTGATAATATTTTTTTATTAGAAACATTTTCTATTAATAATTTAAATTTTAAAATTAATAAAAGAAATTAAATCTTATAGAATATTATCTTTGGTCTCATCAATGATTACTAATATAAAAATAACGATTTATATCTTAAAATTTACGTGGATTAACATTGACATTAAAGTTAAATGTGTGATGATATTTTATTAGTATAGAAAACTTTTGTATATCGGTTAAATGGAGAACTAACGCAAAAATTTTTTCTTGCAAGTTTGCATTTCTCCTTCATTTTCGTTTGCGTTCTCACTTTCTCCTTCATTTTCATTTCAAAGGGGTTGTGTATGATTAAGGTTAGCCAATGATAGGTGTGGGACGGTCTCGAGCATATCTAAAAGATTTTTAAAGATTTAGTCCTAGAAATAAAGATAATTTAATCTCTACAAATAAAACATCAAAATTTAATTTTTAAATCTATAATAATATTATTTTGTAAGGGTTCTACTATAATACACCAATTTATACATTTAATCCCAGATATCATTGCTCTTTTACGCATAAAATACTCTCATAGTTTTTGAGTCATACTATCATACAAATAAAATAATATATCACATTAACATCATTATCATACCAATTCTCATATACAAATACTAATAAATAATACGACTATATTGGATACCTATTTGAAATGTAAAAGAGGGTAGAAGAGTAACATTGTTGACAAGGCGTTTGTGACGGTGGTTAAGGAAAGTTTTTCAAACTTCTTTTATAAAAGAAGTAAAATTAATAAAATGGAGTATTTGAGGATATCCCAATTCTTATTCAATAAATTGTGTAAGGTCATGTTTCCTTCCTTTTCCTATGTACTCTCATTGTGTGTGACCTAGTTATTTTTCCTCCCAAAATTACACCTTACATAATTAATGTGTCTTACAAGATATAAATTTTGGTGCAACAAAACATGAAAATTTTGATTTTGTATTAGCCATAACTATAGTAGTGTTATCACCATTATACATGCTACTTGGTTGAACATTTTGGTCTTGTTCTTCGTAGGTTGTTATTACTACAATTGGTATTGTAATTGAAGTGGTATTCGTTGTGAGTTTGTTATCATCAAACAGATTTGAAAATTTTCTGTAGCAAAATTGCAAGTTTCCAAGACCAAAATGATTGTTCCTAACTACACCTTTCTCAATTTATATATAATCTCCTTTCTAACGGGTCTCCCTCCATACTTTGATCTCCTAAGAGTATTCCTCATGTTATCAACCCTATCATAGTGCTTTTAAATAGATTAGTTCAAAAAGTAAAATTTTGCTTTATGTGACTTGTTAGTTATAAAGAATATCTCAATAGAATCCACCACCCCATTTCTAAAGATAATATTGTTTTTGTGATTCCATATATATAGTCCAAATCGTTGTCATCTGTTAGCACCAAGGCTAAGCATGTGACTTGATTAAGTCAATAAAGACCATAGCTTGCTAAAGTTTCTGATGAAGACTGCCTCATAAAGAATCTGTTGGAACCAACCTGGACCAGAATTGTTCAAGTGAAGACTTTGAACCAACATGAAGATGGTTGGGTGATTCGGTCTTGGTCCTTAGTTGGGTTTGTGTGTTGGTGTTGGCTTAGTCCTTAATCATTAGTGGCATGGTTCATCATTCTTGAGATGCTAAGAGATTCACAAATATTTTTATTAAAACTGATTTTAAGAAAAATAGCCCAAACTGTTTTTTGCTGGAAAAAGGTTTTTCAATCAATTGAATTTCTAAAACAATCGATTGAATGTGACAGTTATTTCTGTTACTACTAGAATCTTTGATTGGGTCAACTAACGGTCAATTCAATCGATTGAATGGTTTGTTCAATTAATTGAACTGTGACAGCTAAGCTGTTTTAAAACTGATTTGGCTATTTAAAGGAATGGGAACTATCATTTTTAAATATCTAAGATTTTCGAAAAACATTCCTTGAGATCTCCTAAGTGAGATATAGTGCCCCTTTTGTGCGATCATCCTTTCACAAAGTTTTTCAAAACAAGAAACCTCCAAGAACATGAATCTTTAAGCATCCTTGAGTGAGGTTCTTGCGACTTTGGTTTTGGACCAAAGCTAAGTCTTCTACACCTGATCTTCATTCTTTGTAATCTGTTATGTGTGATCAATTTCTGATCTTGTTGTTCTGTAATCTGTTTGCTGTTTTTCAATTATTGGGTTTGTAATTGAGTTGGTGCAGTGGGTTTCTACACTAGTCTCACATCTACTGAGGGATTCAGTAGAGGGTGAGTGCTGCGGGGAGCAGTGTTGCTTGTGGACTACAAGTGTTGTGGTGCAATGGGTTTCTGCACCGGTTACACACTAGCTGAGGGGTTCAGTAAGGTGTGGGTTTACTGCTGGGAGCAGTTTGTAACTTGCTGGGAGCAAGGGTTGTAAACTGATCTTGTGATCAATGTTTGCTAGTTTGCAAAAGACTGGACGTAGACCTTGAGGAAGGGTGAACCAGGATAAAATCTTTGCGTTCTTGATTTCTTCTTCTCTCTTGTTGATCTTTTTATTATCTGCTTGCATTCACTTAATAAACTGATCACTGAATCTGTTTACATATATCTGAATCAACTGTGTTTCTGGGTTACTTTTAATCTACTGGATTGTGTTTAATCATCTTGAATCTGGATTAACACATTTCTATACTGTAAATTGTTTTCTGGGTTTATCTTTAATAATTTCCGCTGTACACAATTGATTGTTTACTGGACAGTCCAGAATTACACGAGTTGATTGATTGAATTAAGAATTTTCATTCTCTCTTTCAAGAACAAATCAGATTTGTGAAAAGATTTTGAAAGTTCAATTCAACCCCCCTCTTGAACTCGGTCTAAACCTTATTTTACATCATCTACATATCTTTCTACACAATTTTGCTTATGACTTAGGCCCATAAGATAAAATTGCATGAAGTGTTGCTTATCTTATAGTGTTGTACATTACATATGCTTATCTATTCATTGCATCTATTCCAAACCTCTCTCGTGATGATACATGTTAAAAATAAGGGGGAAATGCTCTCATTGGTATGTTGACAAATAAAACATATTCTATTTTCTACGTTAATCCCTTTTTTTGGTTAAATTGTCTTTAGTTGCTACTTCTTCAATCAATACCCTACAAGCAAAGTGTTGGCGAATGGAAAGGGTTTTAACTCTCCACAATGTGTTAAAAATGTCATTATCCTCCCCATTAATAGTTTCTTGCTGAATTTTTTAGTTGAACTTACAAAGTATGCATTAGACTCCGCACTCTTCCATTTGTACTTGTCAATTCTATCTCGAGTTAGTTGTGTTGTGAGCTAACTGATTCATCATTGTATGTATAGCTAACTTTCTTCCCATTCATACCATTTTCTTCTCCACTCCTGTTTCCATTTCTATGTGGGTCCCTTCTAACTTCCTAACTCCCTCATGGTTTCATGTTTATTATTATGATTAGCATATATTCTAGGATACATTGCCTCTAAAGATTCCTCCCCTATCCACTAGTCATGCCAAAATCTAATTTTTTCTCATTGCACTCACCAACTTATATTATTGTCAAGTTAATTTGTATGTTGCCTCCCACTAGTTACTCTCCTAATGTGCCTCTACCACCAGGTTTTTTTTTTCTTTGTGTTTTCTCTATTGTTTAAAGTCCTCCAATTACCATACTTATACTCTAGCATTTCCTTCCACAAACCTTCTTTTTTTTGCCTAACCTCTGATATTTATTTATTTTAACCATTTTCCTATTGCATAATAATAACAATAATGATGAACCAATCAGTAATTTTTAGGTTTAGGACCATTTTTTGTGATTGGGCTAATTGAGCTTTAATTAAAAGATTGATCCAATTTGATGTAATTTTAAAAAAAATTTCAAACTTGAGTATGTTTCGTATTTTGTCCATAACTTTTTCTATGGACCTCGGATTAACCTTCTTTCTATCTTGTTTTGCAAATTACTCGAAGATCTACAAACGCTATTACAAGGCCCAAACCAAATTTGAATGAAAAAGTGGACAAAATCGGCCTTGAAGTAGTTATAAAAAATTCGGACGGAACTTGGAGTGGAAATCATTAATGTTGGGCCAAATCAGGGCAACCTAAAATGGGTTTGGGCCACCTTAAGTACTGAAACGAATTAGGGTTTTGTTTTGAGGGTTGGACAGATTAAAAAGGGGGAAAAGGAATAGGTATTGTGATCATATTTTGACGGCAACTACATTTTATGTTTTTGAATTGAGAATACATTTTCGTTCGTTTTCTTTGGTTATCTTCTTCATGTCGGCATTTTCATCTTCTTTCAATCCGTGCTTTACTTCAATTTGGGGTGCCAACCATGATGATGAGCGGCTAAGTTCTTTATTCCATCTAGTGCCTGGAGGTTCTCCCGTTTATGTTAATCCTTATGTTCACGTTTTGTAATTCTTTCTGCAATTACATGTTCACTTGCTATTTTAATAGCATAATTACATTTTGCTATTTTAATACTGCAATTGAATCAATACAGTCTGATTGGAATGTGTTGTGCGGATGTTAATTAGATGCAGAGATTCCGGTCTATTTAACCCACAAATGTAATTTGGATTCTGTATAGGAACCGGTGAGGGATTTTTGGGAGAAGCGAAGTGAGCCCGGGTTGATTTTTCATTATTTGAATTTCTCTATTTTGTTTGATTTCTATTTTTAAAAATCTTGCTAACCGCCCCACTACATTTTAAGAGAACATTCTGAGTGGTCCTTGGGAAGAATGACCTAGGTTAGTTATACCCCAAATTTAGCCTAGTTTAATTTGGGGCGTGTTTGGTAGAGCGTATCAAATTTTGGCGTCGTTGCTGAGGACCCTCATCGTTCTCTATTTAAATATGCATTTTTATATATTAGGCACAATTTAATAACTTTAATTTTGCTTTCACAGAGTAGTGCAAAACAGGTTCATCCTCTTTGACTTTTTGCTTATTTTTAGTCAAAAGGGGGTATATCAGCTATTTTCGAATTGTTTGACTAATTCTGATTGAGATGAAATTTTGCATGGACATAGAGGAAGATATTTGCAACATGGCCCATCACAAGTGATGGCCTCCACCCTAAAATTGCTAAACCCAGAGCTTTCCTATTCTCTTTAGATGATGGAGCAAACGATTGGTTGTACTATTTGCAACTAGCATCCATTCAAAACTGGGATGACATGTGTCGCAACCGGGATCACAACGGGGACGACGATTTGAAAAAAATTATAATATGTTTGAAAATTTAAAAAAAGGAGTCGCCACCATAGTTTATTTTGGAAAACTATGGAAAAACCGAAAAAATGATAAAGCAAGTTTGCAAAAATCGGATTTTGGGTTCGGGAGTCGGTTACATGTGGGGAAGGTGTTAGTACCCCCACAACGCCTGTCCTAAGATGGTACCTTTAATTAAATAAATAAAAACGAGTGTGATTTTGAAAATGCTATTTTTCCCAAAAGACAAAATGTAGATAAAACAAAAAAATATTTTTTAATTTTTGGGGCCCAACAAGGGTTTGACCTTGCTCCTACATATTTCTATCAAGGATGGATTATTAGGGTTACGTAGTTCTTTTCTAAAAAATGCTTGTTGGTGTTTCGATATTTTTTAATTTTTGAAACTTTTAATGTTTGAAAACTTTTGAATATTAGAAATTTGATTTTGAAAATTCTAGGAGTACGTTAGGTACGAACGACTATGCTCCGTAATCTGACGACTCGTATTGGATATCTCTTGACGCATGCGGTCATTTGAATATCCAAACGAAATCAAAACCTTTCGAATGAAATTATGTATAATGCGAACAGTTATTTAAGAATTAATTGTTAATTTATTTAAAACAAAACACATTTTATATATATATATAAAATAAAAAAAATGATGAAATGATATATTTTTATATATGTTTTTATTAAAATGCAAGGGTATTTTTGGAAGTTAAAGAAATTGGTAGATGCAGGTCATAATTTGGGTGGTGCAAGAAGTGGCCCCACTCACTAAGAACTAGGGCTAGGAGCGTTTTGGCCATGAGAGAGTGGGTGCAAGGATGCGAAGGCAATGGCACCATTTGGTGAGGGGTCCTGAGGCAACCGTGGGAGGCTAACGGCGTCGAGCGCCATCGTTGGCGGAGACGTGGAAACGGCGGCGTTGATGGGAGCACGTGGTGACGCAAGATGCGCGACGGCGGGTCTGACAGACTACTTCACCGGCGGCGACAACGGGTGTGATGAAGCCTGGCTGGTGGTGGTTTTGAAGGCATGCAAAGGCTGTGGCAGTGGAGGGAGGAGCAGAGGTGCAGCGACATGTTGGTGGTCGACGGTGGAGGTGTCTCGGGGTTTATGGCGACTTGGCGAGAGGTGCAGGGCATCATGGTGGTGGCGAGGAATATGGAGGAGCTGTGGCGGTAGTGGTGAGGCAGTCTTAGTCGTTGGTACGTTGTGGGGGTGTATGGCTAGGCGTGGCTAGCGAAGGTGCAGTGGGAATATTGGGTATTGGTTTTGGCTAGGTGACAGGGAAGGAGAACAATAACGAGGGTTGTTGAACATGGTAGGAGGGTGAGAGGAGAGGGAAGGAGTGGTGGAGTGTTTGGTGGCCACGAGGGTTGGCAGTGCAGGTGGTGTTTGTAGCAGGCACAGTGAGACACATGGTGGAGGTACATGATGATTGCTTCCTGGTGGTTTTGTGGTGTTGGTTGGTGGACGTGTTTTGGCTTGAGGTAAGGTTGTTGTGGAGGGTTGATGGGTGTTTGCATGGTCACCCACCATGGGTATAGTTGGTGGAAGTGGAGGAAGTGGGGTCGGGAATGAGGATGACTCGAGGTGGCTGCTGTTGACGATGAGGGAATGGGTGACAATGATCTCTTGCACGGCGGTGAACCTTGCAAGGCACGGCGACGGAGGTTAAGTGGCGGTTTGGAGGAGGACGGGATGTTACCATGGTTTTATGATTTGTGAAGAAGTATGGTGACTTTGCCATGGCAGAGAAGGAGCATATCGAGAGGTAAGGCAGAGACTGATTGAGCTAGGTGGTTTCGCGAAAGGGTTGGAGGTAAAAGATGTATGGTGGGGAGGCTTGGTGGTTACGGAGGTGCGTGGGAGGTTTAAACATAAGCTTTATGAACTTTTTTAGTTTTAAGTGCTACTGCTGTTTTTCAAGTGAAAGGTTATGAATGCATGTTGCGGGCTAATTATTTGAATACATGATGTATATTTAATGATGTATAAACGTGAAAAGAATCACAAACGAGGTGGTGAAGATAAAACAAGTGAAGTGCAAACAGAAGGAAGAAGCAGGTTAAGGAAGAAGCAATAACCTTCTCCTTTTGGATTTGTTTTACAAACAGTCCTTCACTATTTCTTTCTCCAGGTGCTTCCTCTTGACAGAGTTATGGGAGGGGATTAGCAAGTTGTATCGTTTTTTGACTGGGAGGAAAAAAAGAAGGGTTTGCTCCTTGCCAATAGGAGCAATAATGAGAAGCAAATTTTGGTAGGGTTGCAAGAGCGGGAACACAGTGGAGTGAAGTCGAGAAAATCCTCCTTTCGATTGTGACCCCACTCCTCTATATGAATCCTCAGCCCAAAGGAAAAGTGTTGCAAGGTTGACTTGGTCTAAGGTTTGCAAGCACAAAGGGACAAAACAAATTTTGTTATGAACAAGTAATGTTTGGCAGCAGCACGAAGCTTGTAGGAGACAATTTGTTAGGATGGGGTAATCTTGGTTGCAGAAGGAAGCTTTAGTGAGGGCAACATTACATGAAAGCATAGCAGGCAGGAGCAAGTACAAGGTTTGGAGGGCTGGGGGTATTGCTGGCACGGGAGAATCCTCACTGAGTTTAGGAAAAAAAAGGAAGGAGGATCACTCCAATTTCAAATTTCCTCTTTTTTTGTTATTTATTATCTTTTTAATTTTTTGCAAGATAAAATTATATATATGAAAAAGAAATATATTTTGTTTGATTTTTTTTAACGAAGGTAAAAATCTAACAAAAGGATAAAAGTAATTATATTTTGCATTTAATTATTTCATTTTTTCTAAAATGAGAAAGAGGTACAAAACAAAATTAAACTATATCATTAATTAATTTTTTTTACTTTTTGAAAAATGAAAGAAAATAAGAACAAAATCCAAGATTCTAGCTAAAAGAGATTTTTTTATTTTTTTATTATTATCACCTAGAGAAATTATTAAATAAATTTGTCCGGAAAAAATTAAGTGTTGACAACTATCCCTTTTTACTTTAACTTTACTGGATAATATGAAAATTAAATTAAAATTTTCATATTATTATAGTAAAAGTTAAGTAAAGACAGAAATGCTAATTTTGTCCGGGTTTAAAAGATAAAGAAAATTTAAGCATCTGGATTTCCCCACAAAAGAAAGGTTACTATTTGAAGAAAAGAAGAGAAAAAACACGAGGTCAAAACCATTACAAAGTAGAGGGTTGTGCATCGTCACGTGTAGAAACTTAAAAGTGAGGTAGAGACCATTACAAAGTAGAGGGTCACGCATCGTCACATGCAGAAAATTAAAAGTGAGGTCGAGACCATTACAAAGTAGAGGGCCACGCACCATCGCGTGCAGAAAATTAAAAGGTCGAGACCATGCCTTGCAGAGGGTCATATTTTGAGAAGATTTGAAAAGGTTTGGACCAATCCTGAGGAAGGGTCTTTGTTCGAGAACTGATTGAAATTTGCAGGCGGTCACCAAGTGAATGCCAAAATGAAATTTGAATGATAAATGTTCTACGATGAGTGCAAAATTTTCATTTTCTATTCTTGTGATGAATGAGAGTGCATGAGACTCTATTATTTGGATGAAAATTGCCTTTATGAATGCATGAAGCTCTATTTGTCATACGTGTTCATTTTGTTTGATATTGACATTTAGAAAGAAATGCACGATTGCAATGAGACTCCCTCTTTTCGTTTTTCCCTTTTTGCCCCTTTTTAACATTTTGATGTTGACATTCAGAGTTAATTGTTCTCTTTGTCATCATTGAATTCATTTGGAATTTGTTCTTGAAAATGAGGGATGATGCAAGTTCCGAAGTTGTTGTTAAGATTGAGACATTGTTGACTATTGATTCGTTGGTTGATAACAGGAAAGTTGCCCTTTTCCAGAAACATTTCAAACATCTTTCTTTTTTTCTACTTTTTTCTTTTTCTGACCGAGTCATTAATCACATCTCCTTGTCATAGGGTTAAGGTTTGAAAATTAGAGCAATCAGTCCTTAATCAATATGGACTTTATTAGGCTTGTAACGTGGTCAAGGGTTGAAAGGTTGTCAAGAAAATGATACGAAGGCTCAAAAATTATTTTTTGGATTTTAAAATTTGACACAAAGATCATCAGTCAAGTTATTTTTTGTGGAAATGGTCAAGGTTTTCCTTTACAAACACACCATTCTTTTCATTTTTTCTTGCATTTTTCATTTAGTTTCTTTTTTCTTTTCTTCTCTTTTTCTCTTTTGTGACAACATTTCTTCTTGCAAACTCATATCATTCTTGGATGAATCTCTTCTATTTGATTTTTGAAGCCTTTTGGCATCCCTTGAACTGAGTTTCACTTATGATGATCTTTGTTCTGGTTATTTTGAAAGATAACATTTCTTTTTGGCTCAAAAAGGGTGCAAAGGATTTGCAATTTTGTCTGCTTTGGATAAAGAAACGTGGTCATATATCCCTTTGAATCATGATTACTTTATTTTCAAAAGGGTTAACCCTGAAACAAGATTCAATGAGTCCCGACATATGTCATTTTTTGACTCCATTTTTTATTTTCTTTATTGTCCTTTCTCTTGTCTAGATTGCCCTTGCAGGTTTTCAATCTAGCAGACTTTTATTATTTGATTGCTCCTGGAGATTGGAAATTAACCACTTGGCCAAACTGAGAGAACATGACGTTTCTGCCCCAGTGTGAGACTCTTGTTTTGTCGTTTCAGGTGATGGTGAAAGCTATTGAGGCAGGCCTTTTGTTTTGGGGTTTTAGGATGAGGAAAGGGTAAAGGATTCCAAGCAACATACATGCAAGTGTTTCATTGAAAAATGTCAGCTTTTGCCTCTTCTTAAACTGTGAAATGCAACATTTTTCATGAATTCAAAAATTATATCAGAGAAAACAATTAACTCGGTCCTGTGAACATTTTTTATTCGTTTTTTTTTGCTTTATTCTCGCGACACCCATCAAGACTCCGCCTTAGCGGTGACAAGCGAGAATCTGTGGAACATCCCAAGGTGTCAACAAAAGTATGTGCTCGTTCCCTTTCTTTTTACTTTTACTCAGTGTGACAAAAATGCGTAAACCAAAAGATAAAAAGAGGGAAAATGATACAAACAAGTGTTTTTTTCATTGAATATTGCAGTCAATCAACAGTGTCAATATTTTACATGGGTTCCCTGTCGTTACAGAATCATATTAGGCATAAAATTTCTTAACTGTGTCCGAGTTGACAGGCAGAGGTAACTCTTCCTCATCCATCCTCGTTAGGATTAGTGCTCCTCCTGAAAGGGCCTTTTTCACCACGTAAGGGCCTTCGTAATTTGGGGTCCACTTTCCTCTGTGATCCTTTTGAATTTGCAAGATCTTCCTTATTACCAAATCACTTTCTTGGAACTCCCGAGGGCGAACTTTTCCATCAAATGCTTTCTTCATCCTTCTTTGATATAGTTGCCCATAACTTACTGCTGTTAGCCTTTTCTCATCAATAAGATTAAGTTGATCTTTTCGTGCTTGTATCCATTTCGCTTCTTCAAGTTGAGTTTCCATCAACACTCTCAGAGAAGGGATTTCAACTTCAAAAGGGAGCACCACTTCCATCCCATAGACCAAAGAAAATGGTGTTGTCCCAGTTGATGTCCGAACTGAAGTGTGATATCCATGTAAGCAAAAGGGAGCATCTCGTGCCAATCTTTATAAGTTACGACCATTTTCTGGTTGATCTTCTTTATATTCTTATTAGTTGCCTCAACTGCTCCGTTCATTTTCGGGTGGTAGGTAGAGGAATTGTGGTGTTGAATCTTGAATTCCCCACACAATTTTGACATCATCTTATTATTGAGATTGGTATCATTGTCAATAATAATCCTGCTAGGCAACCCGTACCGACAAATCAATTCTTTCCTTATGAACTTTGCCACTACTTTTCTCATCACATTTGCGTAGCAAGTGGCATCCACCCACTTGGTAAAGTAATCAATTGCCACTAGGATGAAACGATGTCCGTTTGATGGTTTTGGCTCTATAACCTAGATGACATCTATACCCCACATAGAGAAAGGCCATGGTGCAGTAAAGACACTCAACAATGTTAGCGCAACATTAACTTTGTCTACATACACTTGACATTTGTGGCATTTTCTCACATGTACGCAACAGTCGTTCTCCATGGTCAACCAGAAGTAACTAGCCCTCAATATTTTCTAGCCATAGAATGGTCGTTCATGTGAGCCCGAAAATTCCTTCGTGAACTTCTCTCAAGATCAGTTCTGCTTCTTTAGCATCAACACACCTGAGGAGAACCATGTCATGATTTCTCTTGTATAACACATCCTCACTCAACAGGAAGTTTGCAGCCAACCTTCTTAACATCCGTTTATCATTCTCGGTGGCCGTTTCAAGATATTCACAATCTTTGAGGTATTGCTCGATATCAAAGTACCAAGGTTTGCCATCTGGCTCCAAACATATGACTGGTGATGCTTCCCAGTTAACTAATCTGAAACTGAGACCTGCTAGATATGTCACCTATGGAGATAACAATCGTGGTAGGATTCTTGGAGTTGGTGACATTGGAGGAAATGACAAAGTGATCATCAAAGATGTATTATTAGTAGAAGATTTAAAGCACAGCCTGCTGAGCATCAGTCGACTGTGTGACAAGGAGTGCAAGATCACCTTTGAACCAAATTTTTGCCTCATAACAGATTCAAAATTGACTGAAAATGTCCTAGTAGGTAAAAGGGTAAATAATGTTTATATGCTTAATGTTTCTTGATAACATCTAGCATGAACTGCCTACTCACTAGGAATGATGAATCTTGGTTGTGGCATAGAAGATTAGCTCATATTCATATACATAATCTAAATAGAATTGCATCAAAAGAGCTTGTAGTTGGACTTCCTAAGCTCAAGTTAGAAAGAGATAAACTGTGTGAAGCATGTCAAAAGGGTAAACAAATAAAAAGCACTTCCAAACCCTTAAATGTTATTTCTACTTCTAAACCATTGGAGTTGTTGCACATCGATTTATTCGGTCCATCTAGAACTATGAGCCTAGGAGGGAACTATTATGGTCTTGTTATTGTTGATGACTATTCTAGGTTCACTTGGACATTTTTCATAGCCACCAAGGATGAAACTTACCATGTCTTTAAAAGATTTGTCAAAGTTGTTCGTAATGAGAAGGATTGCAGTATTTCATCCATTAAATCTGACAATGAGAGAGAATTTCAGAATGAGAAGTTTGACAGATTCTGCAGTAAACTGGGTATTAAACACAACTTCTCAGCACTGAGAACTCCACAGCAGAATGGACTTGTAGAAAGGAAGAATCGGTCTTTAAAGGAGTTTGCTAGAACAATGCTGAATGAGACTGAATTGCCAAAGTATTTCTGGGCAGATGCAGTGAGCACAGCTTGCTATGTACTGAATCGGGTACTCATCAGGCCAATATTGAAGAAAACACCTCATGAACTGTTTAAAGGAAGAAAGCCCAATGTGTCTCATCTAAAGGTATTTGGTTGTAAGTGTTTTATCTTGAATAATGGTAAGGATAACTTGGGCAAATTTGATTCAAAATCCGATAAGGGTATTTTCCTTGGCTATTCACTTCATGGTCATGCATATAGGGCATTTAATAAAAGAACCATGCTAGTAGAGAAATCCATCCATATTGCATTTGATGAAACTAACCAGAATATGCAAGAAAATCCTAAGACAGGTACAGATGATGAGTTTCCAAACATAACAAGCTGATACTAGTCTGGAAAAAAAATTAGAAGATACCAGTAACCTGCTAGAGGTTCAATTAGATGATCAGGGAGGTCAATCAAATGAATCTGGAGTTGGTACTGGTACAGTTAATTCTGGACTTCCAAGAGAGTGGAGAGTTCCCAGAAATCTGTCCTTAGACAATGTTATTGGACAAGTGCATAAAGGAGTTTCAACCAGGAGTACACTGAATCAATTTTGTGAACATATGGCATTTGTTTCACAAACTGAACCAAAGACTGTAGTGGATGCACTGGAAGACAACAATTGCTTAACTGCCATGCACGAAGAACTGAACCAATTTGCTAGGAATGAGGTCTGGACACTTGTTCCAAGAACCAGTGAGATGAATGTCAGTGGCACTAAGTGGGTGTTCAAGAACAAGTTAGATGAACAAGGTATTATTGTGAGAAACAAAGCTAGACTGGTTGCCAAGGGTTACAATCAGGAAGAAGGAATTGATTATGGGGAAACCTATGCATCAGTAGCAAGACTTGAAGCTGTTAGACTACTCTTAGCATATGCTTGCATGAATGGATTCAAGCTTCACCAAATGGATGTCAAAAGTGCTTTCCTTAATGGGTATATTGATGAAGAAGTTTATG
>Ga0099824_1005312_pt1 | contig 18201 bp, 7 predicted proteins | sample SiratrowhiteBW_FD_76837 | JGI IMG/M metagenome (GOLD analysis project Ga0099824, IMG submission 76837) | Root nodule microbial communities of legume samples collected from California, USA - Siratro white BW | ecosystem: Host-associated > Plants > Roots > Nodule | place: USA: California... | reverse complement strand
GTGAATACAGGTCTTGGCCTTCGCTCTTCTTATTACTTCATCATTGTAATTTCTGATTTGGGCTACAGTTGGATCTTCTTGTAGCGGTTGGATTTCAGACATCACAACATCCCACAAACCACTTGCTTCTAGATAAGACTTCATTTTGACAGACCATATTTGATAGTTTTATCCAGAGAAAACCGGAGGTGCTGCCATGAAGTTTCTGGCAATGGGTGAAGTATTTTTATTTTTGTCAAAATGTTCCTCACTGGTTTCCCTCTGTTGTTCTTTTCTCGTGGTCTCACACAGGCCCTAAGAACTAAGTGCTCTGATACCACTTGTTGTGTTTTGGGAATAAGAGGAGACATGTATGAAGATAAAATATTGTTATTGTTTTTTTTTTCTGAGTCATCAATAGCTTACATTTATAATGTTTGCAGAAAAGAAAAATATCCGACTGAAATAACTCCTACAAATTAAAATCTTAACGTCTACAAAATAATTAAGAGTGAATATTCTAATAATTAAAAACAAATATTTTAATTAAAGACATATTCAAAAACGAAAACACAATTTCAAAAGCAAATTCTTAACACTATCTTGCCAATTGGATTGAAATTCATCAATCATAATATATGATCCATTTATTGTTTATTTGGACTCTCTGAAACTTAGTAGAAAAATTATATTTTGTTACATATTTTATAGGTATTTTGTTGGGATCATGTTATATGATAAAAGTGTTTAGAATTATGAGTATTACAAAAGTCATATATTTCCATATTGTTAAAATCATAAACTTTCAAAGGAATTACATACTAAGACACTCTATACACTTTAAGATAAAGGAGGGGGTCTCATGCTATGAAGTTGTGGATCTAATAAAATCCTTAGCCTCCATTTTTTATTTCCTTATAATGGTTAAAAATTTCAATTCATAATTTTATTGTTAAGAAAAATATATATTCATCATTTAATTAATATTAATTAATTACGTTAAATATTTTATATAAATTTATCAATTTCTTTTTTTAATTTTTTCTCAAATTTATTTTCCATTTGTATTTAATATTAATTCATACTACAATATTATTAATATTTTAAATTATTGCATTAAAGTTTAAATTTCATAAATTATATTCAAATAAAATTAAAATAGTAATAATAATTATTAATATTAACAATGGTTACTTTTTTAAATTCACACGTTAAATATCTATTAATCAATAATCAAATATATGAATACTTTATGTATTATAACATTATATTTCACAAAAAAAATATTCAAATAATATAAAGTAATTTACTCTAGTAATTTATACATATTTTTTTACAAATTAATACTTTTTTTACATTTTTCTATAAACATTTATAAAAAAAACAAAATAAATGAAATCACCTTTTAAAGTTCTGACCAGTTCCCAGCTAGCACGACCAATTATCTTTCAGAAACCGGTTCTTACGAAGTTGATTCTGACCTACTACAATAAGCAACTATATAGGTAAATGTTTTCACAAAGAATTTATATGTATAATTTTATTTTTGAAAAAAAAAATCTGATAAGTGTATTAAATTTATCATTTAACTTATCTCTCACCTAATAGAAACTGCTGCAGATTGTTAATAAAAAATAAAAAATAAAAACATTGTTACAATACTAATGAAAGCTTCTTCAGCCGACACTAACTGTGATCTAATTGATGAGTAGATTTGTTTCAACTAAACCACCAACATTCGTAAGAATATTCGTAAGATAAGGGGTGGTGAGGCCCAATCATAATTTGGAGTTATTGGAAGTTGGTAACTACCAAAATCACCTTAATTTGGTAGGAATATCACACGTGTTTTTTTTGTGATACGCTTCAACGTCACAAAGTTAAGAATGAAATAGATGTGAATTTAGGAAAAAAGCTTAATAAAATTTAAATTATCCTATAAATTTAGATACTTTTAATTAATTTTTTTATTATAAAGTTATATTTATTGAATATTTAAAATATTTTTCTTACCTTTTTAATATTTCGTTAATCCTATTTTTCATCTCTAATCCATCTATAAACTCGTTCATTCCTTCTCGCGTCTTTTCTAATTGGATGATCAAATCTCTTTTGGATGATCAAATCTCTTTAAAGAGCAAATTAATTATTGCATCACATTATTGATGTGATGATACTTTAACAAAACTAAAAAAAAAAGGTAGACCTTAAGTAGGTTGAGATAGGATAAGGGGATGAGTTCTCTACAAATAAAATTAATGTTCTAATTTTAAGTCTGTTTTAAATGGAAATAGGTTAATTAATTACCACACCTAAGATATTATTAGTTTTTGGAACTCTTTCCATCATGGTTTTGTCTTTAAAAAGAGTCTCAAAGGGTTAAAGGAGGAATGTGTATTTAAACTGATCTTGACCTCAATTCCTAATCGATGTAGAACTATTTGGGTATACCGGAATAAGCCTCCAATTGAAACAAGGTCCCCACAGTCATCGCATCTGAGATATCGTCCGCTTTGGAGCTAGGAGCTCCATCACAGTTTTGTTCTTAAAAGGTGTCTCGGAGGATTAAAAGATGAAGGTGTATTTAAACTGACATTGGTCTCAACTTCTAAGCATGTTGGACTATTGGGTGTACCGGAACAAGCCCCCCAGTCGAGGGCTAAGGGACAAGGTCCTCATAGACGATGTCAATGTTCCGACTTCAAGTCTGTTGAAATGGTATCGCTAGGATCAATCACCGCATATAAGATATTGTTTGTTTTAGAACTCAGTGATCTGTCAGGATTTTATTCTTAAAATGCATCTTAAAGAATTAAAAAAGAAAGATGTATTTAAAGTGATATTGACCTCGGCTTATCTCAAACTATTAGGTGTACCGGAAAAATTAGCTTCTCAATTTACTCGTTCTTTCTCTAGTATCTTCTCACTTCTAATCAAATTTGTTTCAAAAATAAATAGAGTAAGATTAAGAAGAAGATTAAAATACCTACTACACCATATTGTTGACGCCAGCATATTTTAACAAAAATAAAAAGTATTTTCAATACTTTACAGAAGAAACATTCTTAACAGATACTAAATTTAAAAGGCATTTAAAATTTAATTAACTAAACAATATATATATATATATATATATATATATAATAAAATTTAAAGTTAATTATAATAATAATAACCGTTACTATACCTTTACAACGTGGCGGAGACAAATTTTGAATTTTTCATGTTGTATTATTCAGTTTAGTTATTATAAAGTTTACTATGTGTTTAGGAGTGTTATTTTTTTTTTTATTGAAACTAAAATTAACATTTTAAGACTGACACTTACTTTATAAAGAAATCAGGACCACACCCATTTTAAGTAATATCTCAATTTCTTTATTTCAGTATTTGTTTTACTATCGATATGTAAACTTGCATTCATCACACCACCTAAGAACAGCTACACACTTTATAATCTCTGAAACGTTTTTGTTTTTGTTGCATCACTGTGTTCACTTGTTAATCATACCAACAAAATAAAAATGCCAGAAAAGCAGAGAAGTGTTGTGATGATACTTCTCTGCTTTGTTCATTTTCATGTCCAAAATTCTCATCAAACTCAATATGAAATCAGCAGATCTCAATTCCCAGAAGGCTTCATCTTTGGAATAGGTTCTTCCTCGTATCAGGTATACCCTTGAATTTTTCACCAATGCTTTTATCAAGTTATCTGCAACTGAGACCTAGAAAGATGTAGAATTCTGAAATTGTACGGCCAATTTTGTTTGGAGTTTAAAATGTTGTTTCTGTTAATGAGAACTTTCTGCAACAACAGGTTGAAGGAGCACCTTCTGAAGATGGTAGAGGTGTAAGCAACTGGGATGTTTTTAGCCATATACCAGGTAAATAAATTATAGTGACTGCTAATCTCGTTTCACTCTACACTGCTTGTGATAGAATTATTATGATGGACTTGAATAATCACTGTGGAATTTGATCTGTTTTCAGGTAAGATAAACAATGATGACAATGGTGACATTGCAGATGATCATTATCATCGTTATTTGGTAAATGTCATATTTATATTTATACACTTTGACTTACTAGTACTAGTATCATTGACTCACTTAACTGCCTCCTTGAGATTCCACAGGAAGACATTGAGTTGATCTCGTCCCTTGGAGTAAATGTATATCGATTTTCTATTTCATGGACCAGGATTCTACCAAGTAACCATTTACTATACTTACATACTAGTTCCCATAATCTTATCTTTCAATTTTTCTGCTTAATTTGATCTTCATGAGCTGTAACAGGAGGGAGATACGGGAACATAAACCCAAGAGGGATAATGTTTTACAATAAGATTATTGACAATCTGCTGCTTAGAGGTGAAATGGCAATGTCAATACCAACTTGGTTCATTATATTTCATAGTGCATCTTTGTTTTCTCTTTAGATTCATAGTTTCAATTCTTGTATGTTTCAAGGCTCAATACCTATGTGCTCTACCAGTTTGGGAGTGAAACCTAACAACTGAAAAATGTTTAGACTCATGAATTTCTTATAACAGCATGACATTGTCCTAACTGTTCATAAATCTGAACATGGTGTACTTAATCTAGGGATTGAGCCATTCGTGACAATTCTTCATCAAGACTTGCCACAAGAACTGGAAGAAAGATATGGTGGCTGGATTAGTCCCCTAATGCAGTAAATTCGCTCTGTCATTCTGATATGTGATGCTAAAGAACATGGAATTTTATTATGATGCTAAAGAAATTAACTGTCAATTTCTGTTTGCATCTTCTTCATCAAGAACTATGATGTTCAAGTATAATAAAAGGAGCCCCTTTGTAATAATTTGTGTTCAAGTATAATAAAAGGAGCCCCTTTGTAATAATTTGTGCTGTGGAGGACAATTTTGTTTAGGATTTATGATATTTATAAGTTTATTTATTTATTTCTTTATTTTTATAAAATTCATAATAAGCATTACTATAAACTTTAACATCTCAACTAGACTGACACCTCAAATATCAACCATCATATACCATGATATGAAATATATTATTAAGAAGAAAAAGAAAAAAATACAAAACCATGGGGACTAGGTCAAACCCATGATAAGAAAAAATGACAAACACCAACCAAGCTAAACAAATTTAAATATAAGGAGTTGAAACCTATTACGAAAAAAATCTAATTTAATACAGCAGATGAGACATCGTACCATTCAAAATCTAACTTATTCTCGAATCTAGGAAGCCAGCTTGTAAACGAACTAAATGCTTGACAAAGTAAAGAAAAATCACACTCAAGCCAAATAGGTCTGAAACCTTTGCTCCAAGGAAGCTCAATAGCCAAAATGACTCTCATAACCTCGATATATAAAGACTTTTGTATCCTAAGAAAAAAGGAAAAACTCTATCTATATATTCACCCCTGTTACCACAAAAAATATTTGCACACCCCTGCTACCACAAAAAATATCTGCACATTCTGCCAAACCCGGACACCCTCTAAAAGAGGTTCTTGTATTTGTATAAACAATGTTTATTATTTTTAAATAAATTAAATAAAATTATAAAATACTGCTTGAGTGCAAATTTTATAAATTAGTTGTAATAAGATTAATTTAGAATTAAAGTTTAATTTTTAAGATAATATTAGAATTTATCCTAATTAAATTTAGATTAAAAACCTTCATTAAATTTAAACTGGCATTTTCATTTATGCTTTTTATTTTTATAAATAAATATGGTAAACCTTAAACGTTATCTCTCTTACTAAATTAAAATCTTCATTAGAAAAAATAACATTGTTCATCTTTTTTTATGAAAAATTTTGTTTCAATTTTTAAAAATTAGTTAAATCAAATATTTTATTTATATAAAATAAATAAAAAATACTAAATAATTAAGTGATTTTTATATTATTATTTTTAATATTTTCCTTAATGTCTTTTGTTTGGTTTTCAAAAAGTTTACTAGTAGATTCATATACTAATATTTTTAAGAAAATTATTCTTGAACATCTACGCTTTTAAGTAAAATAAAAATACAAATTATATAAAACATATTACATGCATATCCACAATATAATCATATATATATATAATATCTAAACACACACTATCAAAATACAAAATTATATAAAACCATGATGCATATTTATATGTTTTCTTGACATGGAAAATCAAAGGCTACTACATCAAAGAGCATAATTATAATAAGATCACAATTACAAACAAAAATAAAAAAATGAATTAATCATATAATCATAATATATCGTTAATCACACATTTAATTGACTACATATTTATTTCTACAAGATATATATAAATATTCTTATATTCACTGTAAAAAGATTTTAGGTCGAAAATTTTATAGACCTGACTCAAGTTTTATTGTTCTGAGATTTATTTAAATATGAATTATTTTACAAGATAGGATCAAACCTATGCTAAAAGATACATTAATATTTAAGAACTTGATATTATCCTCAATTGGTGTACTTGGTACAGAGATTAAGAACTGGAATAAAGATACGGTGGTTAGCTTAGTCCCTTAATACAGTAAATTTGCAACTCTAACTTTTGATTAGTCGTTATATATAAAGCTAAAGGCTTTGACATTTTATCAGTTTTTCAATGAAAATGGTTCTCTAACCCTATGCATTGGTTTTTTAACGGTATCGCATAATTTTAGTAACCAACTTTGTTCAGTGAATGTGGAAAAAGACTTTGTTTGTGTTGTTGTCATCCTGTCTGTAAGCTTATGAATCCCCCGCATAATCATAGTGGAACTTGTACTTCCTTTGTTGTAGGAGAGATTTTGTTCATTTTGCTGAAATCTGTTTCAAGAGCTTTGGAGGCAGGGTTAAGTATTGGACTACCATCAATGAGCCAAGCCTGGTTACAATCAATGCCTATATGAAAGGAACATATCCCCTGGTAACTGTTCTCCACCTTTTGGAAATTGGTCTACTGGTAACTCTGACGTTGAGCCCCTCATTGCCATGCACAATAGGTTACTGTCACATGCCAAGGCTGTTGAACTATACCGCACATAATTTCAGGTAACAAAAAATATCCTATACTATAATTTGTTGTCACCTTTTCTAGGACAGGAGAAAGAGGGACTAAAGGCCATGATGGTAGTTTAATTAGTATACAGCTCATTTTGATCCAGGCAAAGCAAGGTGGAACCATTGGCATTGTTGCACACACCTTCATGTATGAACCATTTAGAAATGAAGAATGTCATAGACAAGCTCTGAAAAGGGTCTTGGCTTTTGTCATAGGCTGCTAAGTTGTTAATAATGTACCATTTAATAAACTATGTACCTCATTTTTACAACTTTCCTTAATATATATATATATATATATATATATATGGTTTTCTTTCTTTTGAATTTATCTTTCTTTGTCTATCACGTTGTTTCAAGCTTATTGTGTTGAATCTTTTTTTCTAGTAGTTTTCAGACACTCAATCTTTTAGAGGCTGACTTTCATACCAATTGTGAAAAACAAAGAATTACAAGAAAGGAGAATTGTGATTTATTGATCTTTAAAATCTTTTCTCAAAAGCATTCTCACTATAGTTTCTAAACAAAATTTTCAATGATGAGTGTTTCATCTTATGAATTTACATAGATGCAAGTTTGAACTAAGCAGATTTTTAAAGACGAACTGACTTAGTGACGTGTGTTTATTATAAGTATATTTCAAATTCATACTTAGAGTGTTTAACTTTAGTTTTTTTAGACTGTAACGGAGAATAAATCAAATGTTTTAAATAAGATTTATCCAATCAAGATTAATTGGACTTAAATTAAGATTATTTGTTAACTTTAGATTTTAAGCATATTTTCTCACTCTTCTTGTTTCTAATTATCTGTGGAGATTCCATGAGTTCCAATATGATCAAATTTTTTGCACAAATATTTTTTTATATTTTTTATAAAGATAATCTTATACAATTCTTACTTAATTTAGAACAAATCTCATTCAAATATTTTGCAATATCTTTCATAACACATTCAATTGTGTTGGTCTTAGTTAATAAAAATCCAAATCGCATATATGAGACTAGAAGGAAACAAATTATATTAAGAATGATTGAAAAACAATATCTAAGACAATTTGAATTCAAATTAATGAAGAAAATAAACCTATAAATAAAGGCTTCAGAAGAAGAACAAGAGAGGCTCGAGAGCCTCACAACACACTCTAAACTTAGTTTTAGTTTTCTTTGTAATTTTCTTGTTCCGCATGAAAAGGTAAACCTTTTGAGTGATTCCCTTATGATTTCCTATTAAATTTTGAGGTTCTATTCAATACAATTTTCTTCTTTCATTTTTTTTTGTAGAAGATTATGCTTTATTATTGGTCTTTTTGAAATTTTGTTTCTGTTAAAAGGATTGTTTTTGAATGCTTATTGAGTATTCAATTCTTTTATTTAATTAAAGTTCTTGGTTATTTCACTTAGTTGTAATAAATCTCATGTTCACTTAGTTTAAGTGGTAGAAGATAAACATCTCACAAGTAAAACGCTTAGAGACAAGTGAGATACTAAATACATCAATAGATGTTTGTTTTACTGATAAGATTCTATTGAATTTGAGCTACACTTGTTTTATTAAGTTCAATTTTATGTGGGAATTGAAGAATGATAATCTTAACAAATGAGGAATTCTTAGTGAATAAACTTGAGAGTCAACCTGATATCTTAATCATTGTTTTGTTAGCACCAGGAGTTGCTAGAAGATTTGATGAAGCCAACACGTTGATGAAGTTCCAGACCTAATGTTCATAAGTGGATCACTTGAAGACTTCATGAAGATTTGTGGAGTTTGGTTTAAAACTTAGGCTGTGTGTTGTGTGTGTTTGGTTTGATCTCAAATCAGTGATGCATTCAATATCATTCAAGAATAAGCTCCAAGAATAAAATCTGATTTAACAAAGTTTTAAGAAATTATTAAAATTAGAACTTGTTCTTAAAACTATTTTTCTGTTAAAGAAAAACAATCGATTGAATGTGTAAAACAATCGATTGAATTTTAAAGACTGTTGTCTATAAAAGGTTGGTGCGCATTCTGAAACATATACGAAAAATCATTCTAAACATTTTTTGATTAAGAGCTGTGAGTTTTCAAAAGAGAGAAAAACACCATTCTTGTCTTGTGATCAAGATCATTCAAATCTCATTCTTCAAGAACTGAATTCTGATTGATTCTGGAGCTTTGAATTGACTGAGACTAACATTTCACTGATTTGATCATCAGACTAAGCCTTCTATATCCTTTCTTCACTACTTGTGTAATCTATTGTGTATAGAAGTGCTTGTTTTACTGAGTTCATCATGATTCTTTCTGTGTACTGAATACTGTGGTGTGGTGAATTGCTTGGTGTTGTAATTCTATGAGTACAGCGGGTTCTGTACGATGGTTAACCTTCTAAAGGGTTCAGTAAGGAGTTTTCTGGGATATACAGTGGAGTCTGTATAGTTTTGTGATCTGTTATAGGTTCAGTAGATAGTTTACTGTTGGGAGTAGTGTGTTCTTGTAGTGTGCAAGAGTTTGTATTGTTGTAAACTGATTTTTTGATCTTGAGTAGTGGAAATCCTTATTGTTGAGTAAGGGACTGGACGTAGTCTTTAAGGAAGGGTGAACCAGGATAAATCCTTGTGTACTTGTTCTTTCTTGCTCACTTCTTGATAGTTCTGGCTGATTTTCTTAATTTTCAGAATCTGATAAAATTCTTTAACTGGGATTAATTGATTAACTTTCTGATAATCATTTGAGTATTGTTGAAATCATTTAATTCATCTAAATATAACTTTCTTAACTTATTTCTGAATTTGAACTGTTTTCTAATTCACTGAGTTTACTATTAATTAATCTGATTTTCCAGAAAAACTGATTTTCTTGATAATTGAATTACTTTAGTTTTCAAACTTCTAACTGAAGTTGTTTTGTTTAATAATTGACTCTTTCTACTAGAAACTCTTTTCAACACTTATCTGAAATATTTCTTTGAATTCTTGAAGTGTTTTCAACAACTCTTTTTCTAGAATTTATTGAACTGCTTACTAGTTTTTCAAGAACTAATATCTGTCTCCAGTTTATTGTTTCTGTGTGATTGGTATTGTTCTAGAATAATTTTGTACCTATACTGATTGCTTTTTATATCATCTTTAATAGTTCTTTAAAGAATCTTCATTCCTCATATTAGAAAAGAACTTTTGTGAAAAATTTTCGAGTGTTCAATTCACCCCTTCTTGAATTCGGCCAAACCTTGTTTTACATGTTATATCATCCATTTCTGCCAAACAATCTCAATCCCCATTTACTTTATTATTATTGTTAACTTTTATTGCTTGTAAACAAGTTTCAAACATTGTTTGACTAGATTCACAATTGAACTCGTTGGAGATAAATTGGGGTCAACTGCCTTAACTATACAATTATCTTTTTGGTGTTAGACGATCTAACACTGCAATAGTCGATCTACATTAAAATTGCTTTAATTTGGTTGTGGAGCAACAACAATCAGTTTAAATAAATAACTTTTAACAAGTTGTGTCCATTTTAAATGTATCTCTTTTGTTTGAGTGGTCACATCAAACACCACTTTTACAATTTAAGTGAATCACTTGATTGGTGTATTTTTTAAATTAGCTTGACAAGTGGTCAGATTATAGTTCTTGCATCTGACTCACCATTATAAATGCAGATTTAAATACGTCATCTAAAAACACTTCGATAAAAAAAAGTATTTTTAGTACATCTTTCTTATGTTAGAACAGATGATGATAATAATATATAATGTAAACGAGAGAAGGAAGAAAGAAAATATATAAACCGTTTATATTGGTTTGTCTATCTCTATAAACTACATTCAGTTCTTGGCCAATAGGTTAAGTTCAATTAGGCAGACTAATGCTATAAAGTACATTGAGTATTCTTTTCTCAAGTCACTCCTAACTTAACTAGATATTCTTTTTGCTCATAACCACTGTTAGCTAAACCCTAGAGTATTATTTACTCAAATCACTCATTTCTGACTCTAAGTATTCTTTACACCTAAATACTCCTAGTTAATTGAGTATTCTTTCATATCACAATCACTCCTAGGTGACCTCATCAAGGAATATTCTTTCCACAAGCCACTCACGGCTTAAAAGAGTTTTTTTTTTCTTTAGCCACTTGTAGCTAACATAAGAAGGGTGTATATTTGGATGATCATCTGATCATAGAGTTTGACAACTAGAGAGTGTTTGTGTATCTTCTTTATACAACATCGTGGATGATAAGTAGTACACACCTCCTTCCGTAACAAAGTCTTTCCTATATGATATCATAGTAAAAGTGCGTATCATATAAGACAAATAATTGGGTCAAAGTTAAAGAAAACTTATAATAAGATGTTGATAAAAAAAATAACTTTAATTCGTATTTCAGAACATTGTATTGTTCTTAAAGTGATATTTTAACTAAGATAAAAGTAGTGAATATTTTGTACAACATAAAATAATTATATAGTATTTATTGAAATATAAGATTAATTTAGTTTATAGACGTAATATGATGTTTTATACACTTTTTGATAGGTTGTATGAGATGTAAGAGAATATTATATTTTTTAAAGATATATTTGTATAGATTGCGTTAGGGTTTGAACTAAAACCATATATAGAAAGATAGTGGAAGAATGCAGTGTTTCATCTTATTTCTGATTATGTTACATTCATTTTTAATGAAAAGTTATTTCAGATTCTCTTCTCTAAAATAAATTACAAAATTTACTTCTACTAATAATATTAAATTTAAATAACAAAATTACATTATTAATAATAATTTATACACATATTTTTATAATAAAATAAAATCCACTTTAATATTTTAAATGAATAATTAACATTAATTACCATTTCTCAAATTTATTTCATATTAAATTAAATTTTTATATATATAATTATTAATCCTTATAAGTTTTATTCAAAATGAAATGTAAGAACAATATTTAATATTGATTTATATTAAAATATCCATTTTCAATTATGACAACATGTAACATTAATTTATATTAAAATATTAAATTTAATAATTTTTATTAAAATAAAATTTATTTACTAATTCTAATTATTAATACTAATAATGGTTAAAAATTCAATTCATAATTTTTGTTAATAATAAAAATATATATATATATATATATATATATATATATATATTCATCATCTAATTAATTAATTAATTACGTTAAATATTTTATATAAATTTATCAATTTCTCTTTTTAAATTTTATTTCTCAAATTTATTTTCCGTTTGTATTTAATATTAATTTACACTACAATATTATTAATATTTTAAATTATTACATTAAATTTTTAATTCCATAAATTATATTCAAATAAAATTAAAATAGTAATAATAACTATCAATATTAACAATGGTTCCATTTTTAAATTCACACATTAAATATCTATTAATCAATAATCAAATATATGAATAGTTTATAAATTATAACATTATTTTTCACAAAAAAAATATTCAAATAATATAAATTATTTGCTCTAATAATTCATATATATATTTTTTACAAATTAATACATTTCTACATTTTTTCTATAAAAATTTATAAAAATAAAACAAAATAAAAAATCACCTCATAAAGTTCCGACCAGTTTCCAGCTAGCACGACCAGTTATCTTTCAGAAACTGGTTCTTACAAAATTGATTTCTGACCTACTACAATAAGCAATTATATTTCCGTAAATGTTTTCACAAAGAATTTATATGTATAATTTTATTTTTGAAATAGGATTATTTGAAGAAAAAAAGTTATCATTTAACTCTCTCACCTAATAGAAGCTGCTACAGATTTTTAATTAAAAATAAAAAATAAAAAATAAAAACATTGTTACATATACTAATAAAAGCTTCTTCAGCCTATACTAATTGCGATTCAATCGATGAGTAGATTCTTTTTTTTCAAGCAAGGAACATTCGTAAAGTGATGGGCCAGTTAGTAGTAACTACTACCAAAATCACCATCGTTGATAGTAACTACCACCAAAATCATCACCGTAGAAAGTCGCACATGGTTTTCGTGATTACCTACTTTGTTTCCACGTCAAAAAGTTAAGAATGAAACAGATATGAATTTAGGAAAAGAGGCTTAATAAAATTTAAATTATCCTATAAATTTCTATTATAAATTTATATTTATAGAATATTTAAATTTTTTATATTTTTCTGGGATATTTCGTTAATCCTATTTTTTCATCTTTAATCCATTTATAAACTTATTCATTCTTTCTCGCGTCTTTTGATCAAATTTCTTTAAAGAGCAAATTAAACAAAACTAAAACAAGATAAAAATAATTATTGCATCGCATTATTGATGTGAGGATACTTTAACAGAACTAAAAAGTATTCTGAATACTTAATATAACGAACATTCTTAATAGAACTAAATTTATAATGTATTTAAAATTAATTAAGTAAATATATAATAAAATTTAGAGTTAATTATAACATTAAAAATAAAGGTTACTAACCTACCTATCAATTTGTTCATTCTTTCTCCGACATCTTCTAACTTCTAATCAAATTTCTTTCAAAAATAAATAGAAGAAGATTAAAATAACCACTACACCATATTGTTGACGTCAGGATATTTTGACAAAAATAGAAAATATTTTCAATACCCAATACAAGAAACATTCTTAACAGATACTAAATTAATACGGTCTTTAAAAATGAATTAACTAAACAAAAAATATATAATAAAATTTAAAGTTAATTTAATAATAATAACTGTTACTATACCTTTACTACGTGGTGGAGACAAATTTTGAATTTTTCATGCTGTGTTATTCATTTTAGTTTATTTTAAAGTTTACTATTTTTTAGGAGCGTTAATTTTTTTTTATTGAAACTAAAATTAACATTTTGAGACAAGAGACGTACTTCACAACCACTATTTTATTTTTTATTTCCTCTATTTTTTTATAAATATAAATTTTATTTTTATAATGACTGTAATAATAAATTACTGTTATATGATTTTTACAGTTGTGAAAAGAAAACAGGACCACACACCTTTTAACTAATATCACCATTTCTTTATTTTGGTATTTGTTTTACTATATATCTAAACTTGCATTCATCACACCACCTAACAGCAGCTACACACTATATAATCTCTGAAACGTTTTTGTTGCATCACTGTGGTCACTTGATAATTATACCAACAAAATGAAAATGCCAGAAAGGCAGAGAAGTGTTGTGATGATACTTCTCTGCTTTGTTCTTTTTCATGTCCAAAAGTCCCATCAAACTCAATATGAAATCAGCAGATCTCAATTCCCAGAAGGCTTCCTCTTTGGAGTAGCTACTTCAGCGTATCAGGTATACCCTTGAATTTTTCACCAATGTTTTTATGAAGTTATCTGCATCAGAAAGATGTAGAATTCTGAAACTGTACAGCCAATTTTGTTTGGAGCTTAAAATGTTGTTTCTGTTAATGAGAACTTTCTGCAACAACAGGTTGAAGGAGCATCTTCTGAAGATGGTAGAGGTGTAAGCAACTGGGATGTTTTTAGCCATATACCAGGTAAATAAATCATAGTGACTGCTAATCTCGTTTCACTCTACACTGCTTGTGATAGAATTATTATGATGGACATGAATAATCACTGTGGAATTTGATCTGTTTTCAGGTAAGATACACAATAATGACAATGGTGACATTGCAGATGATCATTATCATCGTTATTTGGTAAATGTCATCTCTGTATTTACATACTTTGACTTACTAGTACTAGTATCATTGACTCCCTTAACTGCTTCCTTGACATTCCACAGGAAGACTTTGAGTTGGTCTCGTCTCTTGGAGTAAATGTATATCGATTTTCTATTTCATGGACCAGGATTCTACCAAGTAACCATTTAATATACTTACATACTAGATCCCATAATCTTATCTTTCAATTTTTCTGCTTAATTTGATCTTCATGAGCTGTATCAGGAGGGAGATACGGGAACATAAACCCAAGAGGGATAATGTTTTACAATAAGATTATTGACAATCTGCTGCTTAGAGGTGAAATGGCAATGTCAATACCCACTTGGTTCATTATATTTCATAGTGCATCTTTGTTTTCTCTTTAGATTCATAGTTTCAATTCTTGTATGTTTCAAGGCTCAATACCTATGTGCTCTACTAGTTTGGGAATGAAACCTAACAATTGAAAAAAGCTCTACTAGACTCATGAATTTCTTATACCAGCATGACATTGTCCTAACTGTTCATAAATCTGAACATGGTGTACTTAATCCAGGGATTGAGCCATTCGTGACAATTCATCATCAAGACTTGCCACAAGAACTGGAAGAAAGATATGGTGGCTGGATGAGTCCCCTAATGCAGTAAATTCACTCTGTCATTCTGATATGTGATGCTAAAGAACATGGAATTTTGTTATTTCCTCAATGGATTGTCCTGTAAACTGATAAATTCTCCTGTATAATGTAGTCCAAAATTTTGAGCCAAGAGAACAGTGAAACTCTCATAACTGTGTACTTTCTTTGTTGTAGGAGAGAACTTGTTCATTTTGCTGAGATTTGTTTTAAGAGCTTTGGAGACAGGGTTAAGTATTGGACTACAATCAATGAGGCAGCCATGGTTGCAAACTTTGGATATATCATAGGCATAAATCCCCCTGGTCACTGTTCACGACCTTTTGGAAATTGTTCTACTGGTAACTCTGATGTTGAGCCTCTCATTGTCATGCACAATCTGTTACGGGCACATGCCAAGGTTGTAGAATTATACCGTAAGCACTTTCAGGTAACAAAAAATGTTGTAAATTATAATTTGTTGTCATCCACATTTTCTAGTTAGGGGAAAGAAGATTAAAGGCTAAGATGAGAGTTTAACTAGTAAAACAAATCCTGCTAATCCAGGCAAAGCAAGGTGGAAACATTGGCATTGTTGTTAGCAGTGAAATGTACGAACCACTTAGAGATGAAGAATGTGATAGAGAAGCTGTGAGAAGGGCCTTAGCTTTTAACATAGCCTGGTAAGTTGTTAAGAAGTACTAAACTAGATGTCAGTATTTGTAGTTTAAGTGATGAAAAGAGTTAGCAGCACAAAACTCTTTTCTGAAAAACTTTTCCTTCTCTTTTGGTGACAAAAGGGTCTTAGATCCCGTGGTTTTTGGAGATTACCCTACTGAGATGGTCTCTATCCTTGGGAGTAAGTTGCCAGTGTTCTCTCCTGAGGAAAAGAGTCTTTTAAAAGGCAGCATAGACTTCATTGGCATCAATCACTATTCAACCCACTATGCCAAAGATTGCACCCTCTCTACATGTTCTCTTCAAGCAAATCAACCAATATCAGGTTTTGTAGAAACAACTTCAATAAGAGATGGCATCCCAATTGGTCCTCCGGTATACCTTTATGTCCCTCAGCTTCTCTTTTCATTGTGTTATGTTGTTTACTCAAATTTATGCTAAAGGAATAGTGTTGAACATAATCTTTGATAGAGTTTGTTGCTTTGAGCAGACAGGAATACCAAACGCCTCTGTGGTTCCACGGGGCATCGAGAAAATGGTTGACTACATTAAGATAAGATACCATAACAAGCCTATGTATATTACAGAAAATGGTGCGTAAACATTGATTATCCTAGCCCACAAACATTTTCTATTTCCATTTTTTGTGTTTGGTAAACCTAGTTAGTCCAAAACTTATAAACTAATTAAATATTATAACTTGTAAGGAATGAGTTTAAAAAAACTGAAAACTTTTAAGTGAACTGTTAAATAGAAAAAAAATATATATTAATTATTTGAGTTAGCTATGGAATGTTGCTAATGGTTGTTATGCAAGTTTGGTTTTTGAGGAGTGAGTTAGCTAACAAATTTTTGATTGTTGTATAAAATTTTTCAGGATATTCACATCTGCTGACACCAAATGATACATTAGATGATTTATTACAAGATTCCAAACGAGTAGAATTTCATAAAGCTTATCTTGCAGCCCTTCTTAGAGCCATAAGGTGTGTGATGGGAACCAATTTCTTTGTTCTAATTATGGTTATTCTGCTTACTTTGTGTATTGATAAAGAGTAATTTGATCAAATGTAGGAAGGGTGCAAATGTAAAAGGATATATGATATGGACTTTATTGGATAGCTTTGAATGGTCATTGGGATATAACACAATATATGGACTTCATCATGTGGATAGACACACTCTTATTCGAATACCCAAACTTTCTGCTAAATGGTATTCTAGTTTCCTTAGCAACACCAACATAACAGAAGGCTTGAGTCACAGCAGCTTATAAGCAAAGATATTAGCAGTGCTGGTTTGAAATATCTGCTCAATTTCTATTTACATCTTCTTCATCAAGAACTATGGTGTTCAAGTAGAATAAAAGGAACCCCTCTCTAATAATTTGTGCTGTGGAAGGATATTTTGTTTCCAATTTATAATTTTTGTAGGTTCATTTATTTACTACTTAGAGGTTTTGTACTTGTATAACTAATGTATGTTTATTATTTTTAAATAAATTAAATCAAATTATAATATATAAATTGAGTGCAAAACTTATTTTATAAATTGGTTTTTGGTAAATTTGAGTTATATTTGAAGTTTAATTATTAAAATGATATCAAATTTATCCTAATCAAATTTATAGATTAAAAACTTTATTAAATTTAAATTGCCATTTTCATTTATGCTTTTTATTTTTATAATAAATATGTTAAACCTTAAACTTATCTCTCTTACTAAATTAAAATCTTCATAGTAAAATTAACATTTAGTGGAAACTTTTGTTTCAATTTTAAAAAATAAGTTAAATTAAATCTTTTATTTACATAAAATAAAAAACATAAGACTAAAGAATTAAGTGATTTTTATATTATTATTTTTAATATCTTTTGTTTGGTTTAAAAAAGTTCGTATCAATTGTCGCAACCGGGATCACGACGGGGACGGCGAACAAAAATCATTTTATTTTTAATTTTCAAAGCAGAGGAGTCGCCACCATAATTTATTAAAGGAAAAACTATGGAAAAACCAAAAAAAACTCGAATAAGGCAAGTTCACGAAACCGGATTTAGAATCCGGGAGTCGGTTACGTGTGGGGAAGGTATTAGCACCCCCACAACGCCCGCCCTAAGGCGGTACCTTTAATTAAATAAGTAAAATAAAGAG